>Ga0164290_1000151_pt1 | contig 264440 bp, 202 predicted proteins | sample Micstemetagenome_FD_108782 | JGI IMG/M metagenome (GOLD analysis project Ga0164290, IMG submission 108782) | Contaminated culture microbial community from soil near Moab, Utah, USA - Microcoleus steenstrupii SON62 (Illumina Assembly) | ecosystem: Environmental > Terrestrial > Soil > Soil crust... | reverse complement strand
TGTTACGCTGACGGTGGCCGCTCAGATGCCAGCGGGGGCGCGGCTGGAGCTCGGCCGGGGCCGCGGCCCTCGCCTGCGCCGCCGGAACACGGTTCTCGCCCGCGTCCGGCCGACCCGCGCCGACCACCTCGGCAGGCCGCCGGGGCGACTCACCCCCCCCCCCCCCCCCGCACTCTCCCCCCCCCCCGAACCCTGAGGCCGGACACCCCCCCGGCCGCCGCGGCCCCCCCCCCCCTTGTCCCCCCTTCCCCGCGGCCGCAGGCCGCTCCCCCACTCCCCCACTCCCCCACTCGCCTCCCCATCCTTTTGCAGGTCAACGTGAGCGGCGAGGCCAGCAAGGAGGGCTTCGACCTCGCGGGCGGCCTGGCCAACCGGCCGGCCCTCGACGCCCTGCTCGCCGACGTGGAGCGCATCCTGGCCCTCCCGGGCGTCGAGGTCCGCGGCATGATGACGGTCGCCCCGATCGTAGACCACGCCGACGAGGCCAGGCCCGTCTTCGCGCGGCTGCGCGAGCTGCGCGACGAGCTGGCCCGGCGCTACCCGCAGGCCGCCTGGGCCGAGCTGAGCATGGGCATGACCGACGACTTCGTCGCCGCGATCGCCGAGGGCTCGACCGTGGTGCGGGTCGGCCGGGCGATCTTCGGGGAGCGACTCCCCTAAGAGCGGGGCGCTGCAAAGCCGAGCGCCGGGGCGGTGCTACCCGCCCCGGCGCTCGCCGTTGTCGCTATGGGTGGTGGGCGCCTTCGCCGCGGCCGGGCGTTTCGGGCCTACCGGCCCTGGTCGCGCGGGTCGAGGGCATCGCGCAGGCCGTCGCCGACAAAGGTGAAGGACAGCACGAGCAGCGAGATCATCATCACCGGGAACAGCAGCATCCAGGGGCCCGAGCTGAGGTTGGCGAAGCCCTCCTGCATCAACACGCCGAGGCTGGTCGGGAACGGGTTGCTCTGGTCGACGGACGGACGCATGCCCACGCCGAGGAACGTCAGGATGGCCTCAGCCAGGATCAGGCCGGGGATGCTGAACGAGACGGCCACGATGATCGGGGCCAGTGTGTTCGGCAGGATGTGGCGGGCCAGGATCTTCCAGGTCGGCACGCCGATCGTCCGCGCGGCCTCGATGAACTCCTTCTCCTTCAGCGACAGCACCTGGCCGCGCACCAGGCGGGCCAGGCCCGTCCAGCTGATCACGGCAAGGGCAGTGAAGATCAGGAACAGGCCGTTAAACGCCTTGCCGAACCACGTGTCGCGGAAGGCGACCGTCAGCGTGATAATGAACAGCAGGTCGGGGAACGAGGCCACGATCTCGGTGATCCGCATCAGCAGGTTGTCGAGCCAGCCGCCGCCGAAGCCCGCGATCAGGCCGACGGTAACGCCGAGGGTCAGGATGACGATCTGCGGCACGACGCCCACGATCAGCGACACGCGCACGCCATAGATCAGGCGCGACAGGATGTCGCGGCCGTTGGTGTCGGTGCCGAGCAGGTTCTCGGGGTTGGGCACACGGGCGGGGTTATCCGTCACCCAGACCGGGGGCCGCAGACTGTTGCGCGCCGTCTGCTCGACCGGGTTCTTGGGCGCGATCAGGGGCGCAAACAGAGCGACCAGGATGTACAGCAGCACCACGATGCTGCCGAACATCGCCGCGCGGTTGCGCGACAGGCGGCGGAACGCGTCGCCCCAAAGGCTACGTGGCTTGGTGGCGTTAAGGTCGAGGCTTTCGGCGTTATTCAAAGACCGGGCGGTGGTTGCCATGTCAGCCTCACTTGTACGAGATGCGCGGGTCGACCACGCCGTAGGCGATATCCACGAGCAGGTTCGCTACGCCCAGGAAAAAGACAAAGATCAGCGAGCCGGCCATGATCATCGAGTAGTCACGCTTGCCGATCGACTCAACCAGCAGGTTGCCCATGCCCGGCACCTGGAAGATGATCTCGGTGTACAGCGTGCCCGTGATCAGCCCGGCGGCCAGCGGCCCCATCACCGTCACCACCGGCAGCAGGGCGTTCTTGATCATGTGCCGCCAGATCACCAGCTGGTCGCCCAGGCCCTTGGCCCGTGCGGTGCGGACGTAGTCCTGGCGCTTCACCTCCAGCACGCTGGAGCGGGTCAGCCGGGTGATAAACCCGACCGAGGTGGCGCTGAGCGCCAGCGTGGGCAGCACCCACGGCCGCACCGGGTCGCTCCAGTCGGGGATGACGGTGAACCATTTCAAGCCGCTGGCGAAGATGATCACCAGCAGAAAGCCCACGATCAGGGTTGACAGCGAGACAAAGAACGTCGAGCTGAACAGGATCAGGTAGTCGACCCAGCTGTTCTGGCGCAGCGCCGCGAGCACGCCGAGCGGCACGCCGACCATCACGGCGATCACCAGCGCCTGCAGGCCGAGGCGGGCCGAGTAGTAGAAGCGGCTGGGCTTGCCCGAGCGGTCCTCGAACAGCTCCTGCTGGACGGTGCGGGCCCCGCGCGAGGTGTAGGTCGGCCCGAAGTTGCCGCCGATCGCGCCCCAGACGATCTTGTTTTCGCCCGTCTTCAGGTCGGGCACAATGTCGAAAAACATGTAGCGCGTGAACTGCCGCCAGAAGGGCAAGTTCATGCCGAACTTTTCGCGCATCACCTGCTCCACCCGCGGGGACATCTGGCGCCGGTTGGGGTCGGTGTCGAAGGGGCCGCCCGGGGTGATCTTCGCGATCGCAAAGGTCATCAGGCCGACGATGATCAGTACGGGGATCTGCCAAAGAACGCGGCGGATGATATACGCGGTCATGGGGCGCTCCGTGAGGGTAGGTTTTTGACGGCTGGGAAGCTGTGCTTGATTTGATAATAAGGCGTATTTTAGCGGTATCTCGGCCGAATCTCAACGGCAATTGTGAACCTCCGCGCAGCGGCACGCCGCCGCGCGGAGGTGTGGGTTCAGGCCGAAAGTGTGGCGGGGGCCACCCTTACGGCTGGACGTCCACGTTGGGCAGGTTGAAGAAGCCCAGCCAGTAGTCGATCGGGGTGATCGTGTCCTCGCTGACGCCCTGGACGTAGGGCTTGACCAGCACCGGGCCGCCGTCGTTGAAGGTGAAGACCACCGGGGCGTCCTCGATCAAGATCTGCTCGGCCTGGCGGTACAGGTCGTCGCGGGTCGCCGGATCCTGCTCGACGTCGGCCTGCTTGATCAGCTCATCGAACTCCGTGTTCGAGTAGCCGACGCGGGTCGACAGCAGGCCGTTGGTCTGGAACAGCGAGATCCAGTTCTGCTGGTCCGGGTAGTCGGCGCACCAGCCCAGCGAGAACATCTGGGGCGGGTTCTCCTTGGTCACGCCGGCGAAGGCCGTCGGGTCGATCGGGTCAAGGACCGCGTCGATGCCCAGGTTCTCCTTGAACTGGTTCGCCACCCACTCGAAGCGGGCGTTGTTGCGCGCGCTGGCCGAGTAGGTCAGCTTGATCTCCGGCAGGCCCTCGCCATTCGGGAAGCCGGCGTCGGCCAGCGCCTGCTTGGCGGCCTCGGGGTTGAAGTCCCAGAGCTTCAGGTCCTCCTGGTAGCCGGGGAAGCCCGGCGGAATGAAGACCTGGGTGGGCGAGCCGATGCCGTTGAAGATGTCGCGGACGTAGGCCTCGCGGTCGATCGCCTGGGCGAAGGCCTGGCGGACCTGCTTGTTGTCGAACGGCGGAGTGGTCAGGTTGAAGCCGAAGTAGAAGGTGCAGGAGCCGACAGTGTTCACCGTCTCCTGGCTCAGGGTCGGGTCGCTCTCGACGGTGGCGAGGTCCTCGGGGGACACGCCGAGCATATCGAGCTCGCCGTTCTGGTAGGCCTGGAACGCGACCTGGCCCTCATTGATCATGTAGTACTCGACCCGCTTGAGCTTCACGGGTCCGAGCGGGCCCTGGTAGTTCGGGTTCGGCTCCCAGGTGGTCTTGTTGCCGTGGTCCCACTCAGCCAGGATGAAGGGGCCGTTGCCGATGTAGTTCTCGGCGTCGTACCACCAGTCGGCGCCCTTCTCGGCGTCCTCCTGGCGCACCGGCGCGCCGATCCACAGAGCGGCCATGCTCAGGAAGTAGGGGGCCGGGGTGGTCAGCTCGATCGTGAGCGTGTTGTCGTCGACGGCCTTGACGCCGTAGTCGGCCTCGAGCTGCTCGAGGTCCAGCGCCATGGTGTCGGTCATGGTCAGGCCCTGGCAGGCCGCGGCCGACCACTCGCTGTAGCCCTTGATGATCCCGCAGGGCAGCGACTGGTACTGGCCGGCGGTCTCCGGGTTCGCCAGGCGCTTCCAGGCGTACTCGAAGTTCTGCGCCGTCAGCGGCGTGCCGTCGCTGTACTGGCTGTTGGGGCGGATCTTGAAGGTGTAGACCAGGCCGTCGTCGCTCACCTCGACGCTCTCGGCCGCGCCCGGGACCGGCTTCATGTCCCGATCAAAGCTCATCAGCGGCTGGTAGGCCATCATGATGTACTGGATCTCGTCCACGAAGCTGGCCTGCTGCGGGTCGATATTCTCGGGCTCGGCGCCGGTGTTGATCCGGAGCACGCCCGGCTCCGCGGTGCCGGTGTTGGCGCCGGCGGCGGGCTCGGCGGTGGGCTCGGCGGCGGGCTCGGCCGTCGCCTCCGCCGCGGGGGCCGCGGGGGCCGCGGTGGGCTCGGCGGCCGGGGCCGTGGTAGCCTGCTCGCCAGCAGTGGTGCCTGCGGTCGGCTCGTTCTGGGCCGCGGGGGCGCCGCCACAGGCGGCGAGCACGGGGAGGATCAGCACAAGCAGCAGCACGTAGGCCGCCAGTCTGCTCCAGTTGCGCGTCTGCATCAGTCTCTCCTTAAGAATCTGTACCAACTGACAAGGGGCTCAATGGGCGGTGGAGCCGGTCTGCGTATAGGCGACCTCCTGCTGTCCAATGTCCTAACACAACGTAAGCGCAGCCGTGCAGGCTGGCTACGGCCCAATAGCTGCGGCCCCACGGCGGGGCCGGGGAGATGGTGTGCTGATTATGGAGTGCCGCTCGGTCGGCGAGGTGTGGCACGTCGTTGTGCTGCCAGCGGCAGGTGCATCGGCCCTAAGACCGGTTTGTAGGTAAGACTTCCCTCGTATAGCGGGGGCATCCTACCACGGCCATTTTTTACTGTCAAGTGTATTAAGCCGGGGGCAAAGTCTGTAAACCTGTTGTAATGCTGCCCCGGCCGCCCCGATGACGCAGCGCGCACACAAAAGAGGAGAGGTGGAGCGCCCCCCCAGGCCTCCACCTCTCCCCGTCCTCCAAGCGCACGTCACGGCAGCAGAATAACTTGCCGCCCGTCTCGCCGCATCAGGGAGATCAGGTATCTGGCCCGGGGCGCGTCCCCTGATCTAGAGTGCAGCACACGACGTGCCACGTTACCCCTCGGGGCATACGTCCGGAATATTTCTTTACAATCTTTACAAATCTCCCGGCCGGCCCCTAGCGCACAATTGTGAGGATGGCGACCGCAAACAGGATCTGGGCCACGGCGGAGGCCACCTGGAGCAGCCGCGCCCCCGCCGGCTCGCGGCCGTACACAGTCAGCCCCAGCCCCGTGTTGAGCAGCGCGACCACGGCGGCGGCCAGGGGCAGGAATAGTACCTGGTGGCGCGGGCGCAGCAGCGCCACCTCGCCCACCGCGTCCGTCCGCAGGTCCAGCGTAGCGGGCAGGCCGGGGTAGATCGTCATCAGCCAGCCTAGCAGGGCCAGGTTCAGCAGCAGCGTGGCCAGCAGCGCCCGGCGCACCACCCGGTCGTCCCAGAAGGCGTAGAAAAAGGTCCGGCCGACCTCGACGCCCTGGCTGAGCTGCTGGATCGGCCCGATCCGGCGGCGCTGCTCCAGCTCCTGCACAAAGGCGTCGGCGTCCTGCGGCGAGATCGCGTAGGAGTCGTTGTCGGTGTGGAGCACGAGCGAGCGCGCGAGCGGCAGGGTGGTGAAGCGGTGGGCGAGCCGCCCTTCCGGCAGGCGGACCTGGCCGTGGTAGTAGCCGATGGTTTGCAGCGCGCCGCGTAGCCCGCCGCTCGCCGCCACCCCGCTTTCGATGCTTTCGATCCGCTGCAGCGGCACCGTCGCCCGGTTGCCCATCCAGAAGATGTACAGGCCGTTGCGGTCGACGGCGTACGATAGGGTGAAGGCCGCGGCGACCCGGTAGGCCACCGCCCCGCCGAGCAGCAGCAGGCTGACCAGGCCCAGCAGGTCGAGGAACAGCCGCCCGTCGACCGGCCACTGCTCGGGCGGCCGGGCCAGGGCGAGCCACAGCCGCGCGATCAGCAGGCCGGCCCCCGCCACGCAGACGGCGAGCAGGACCACGCCGAGCCACAGGCGCACGGAGGGCACAGGTTTCCATCGTCGCATAGGGAGGGGGCGCCAGTGAAGGTGCGCTGGGGGCGCCCCCTCACTGGCGTGGTCGTCGCGGCGGGCCGGGGCAGGCTACGGTGTCGCCGTGGCCGCCGCGGTCGGCGTCGTCGTGGCCGCCGCGGTGGCCCTGGCCGTCGAGGTCGCCGCGGGTGTGGCGGCCTCACCCGTGGTTGTGGCCTCGGGCGTCGTGGCGGCCTCGCTCGTGGCCTCCGGCGTCGGCTCAAGGGTCGGTTCAGGCGTGGGCGGGCCGGGCAGGTAGGTCGGCACCGTGCTCGGCGTCGGCTCCTCGGGCAAGGCGGTGGGCGAGGGCGTCGGCTCGGGGAAGCGCTGGACGCCGATCGCGGCCCGCTGCTCCTCGACCCACTTGTCGAGTGCCTCGGTGCGGGCGACGCGCAGCTGCTCCTCGACGCTATCGACCTGGCGCTCCGTCACGGTGATGATGTGCCAGCCGAACTGGGTCCGAATCGGGTCGCTGATCGCGCTCTCGTCGAGGCTGAAGGCCGCGCTGGCCAGCTCCGGCGGGTAGGTGGCGCCGTTGTCGGCCACGCCGTTCATGTCGAACAGCCCCAGGTCGCCGCCCTGCTCGCGCGAGCCGGGGTCGTCCGAGCGCTCCTGGGCCAGCTCGACAAAGTCGGCCCCGCCGCGCAGCTCGGCCACGATCGCCTCGGCCTCGGTTCGCGCCGCGGCGAAGTCGGCGTCGCTGGGCGTCTGGCCCTCGGGCGCGTCGACGGCGACGAGGATCTGGCGGGCGCGCACCTTTTCCGGATCGGTGTTGGCGGTGAAGGCGGCCTCGGGGACGAGCTGCTCCTGGATCTTGGTGTTGAGCACGCGCTCGCGGTACTGGTCGTTCAGCGCGGCGCGGAAGTCGTCGCGGGTGAGCGAGGGCTCAGCGCCGGCGGCGGCCATCTCCAGCTCATAGCGGCGGAAGATCTCGGTGAGGATCTGGTCCACCTGGGTGGCGGCCTCGGCCGGCTGCGGCGTGGGCTCGGGGGTGAAGGTGGGCTCGGGCGTGCTCGTCGGGCCCGTCGTCTCCGTCGCCGCGGGGGTGGCCGTCGCGCCGCCGGCGGTGCCGGTGGGCGCCGCGGTGCCGGCGGCGCTGGTTGTGGCGGCAGCCGTGGCCTCGCCAGTGGCGGCAGCCGTGGCCTCGCCGGTGGCGGCGGCCGTGGCCTCGCCCGTCGGGGCGACGGTGGCGGTGGTCGTCACCGGGGGGGCAGGCGGGGGGAGAAAGATCTGGCCGAGGTCGACGGCGAGGGCCTGGATGACCTCGTCGTCGCTGGCGCTGATCCCGAGGCCCTGGGCGCCCTGCTCCTTCACCAGCCGGTCCTGCCAGGCGGAAACCACCTGATCCTCGACCTCGGCGGAGCGGAGGTTCTCGATCGCATTGTCGATCCGCGGGCTCTGGCCCTGGAACTGCTGGGTGAACTGGGGGTTGCCGCCGAACAAGGCCAGCAGCTGGAAGTTCTGGACGATCTCGCGGATGTAGGCCAGGCGCCGCTCGCCCCAGTAGTCGCGGCGGCTGAGCGACTCGCTGCCGACGCTGGCGACGGGGCGGCTGGGGAGCCAGACTTGGTCGTACAGGATGCCGCCGGCGATCGCGAGCACGGCGACGCCGATGGCGGCGGCGGTGGCCACCACGACGAGGAACTGGCTGCGCTCCTCGGAGCTGCGGCGCTGGACGGCGCGGCGGGCGGGCGTGGTCGGGCGCTGGCGGGGGGGCTGCGGCGCGGGGCCGCGGCCGGGGGTTTGGTTCTTAGGTGTGTCGGCCATTGCGTGTGTCGCGGGCAAAGTAATGCGTGATATGCCGGCGGGCGGCGCCGCCGCCCCTGGGCCAACATACCACGCCGTACATCGCGCAAAGCATCAGAACGGAATATCCTCGTCGCCGATGTCGGGGCCCGGGGCGGCATAGCCGCCGCGCCCGCGCGGGCCCTCCCGGGGGGGCGGGAGCTCCTCGTCGCGAGTGCCGCGCCCCTCGCGGCTGTCCAGGATGATCATGTCGCTGGCGATCACCTCGGTCTTGTAGCGCGTCTGGCCGCTCTGCTGGTCATCCCAGGAGCGGGTCTGGAGGCGGCCCTCCAGGTAGATGCGCGAGCCCTTGGTGAGGTACTGGCTGCAGATCTCGGCGAGCTTGTTCCAGGCCACGGCGCTGAACCACTCCGTTTCGTCGTGGGATTCGCCGTTGGCGTCCCGCCACTGGCGGCCCGTGGCGATCCGAAACGTCGTCACCGGGCTGCCCGAGGGGGTGTAGCGCATCTCGGGGTCGGTCCCGAGGCGGCCGATGATCATCACTTTGTTCAGATCCCGTGCCATGCGCCTGCTCGCTCTCTGCCCAGGCGGCCGGGGGCGGGCCGGAGCGGGAAACGCTCAGCGCGCCCCTGCCCCCTGCCCTTGCCCCCTGGCGCCTAGGCCTCGCTCTTCTCGGCCACCGCCGCGCTGCCCTCGGCCGGCTCGCCGGCGGCGGGGGCCTTTGTCTCGACCACCGTAATCAGGTGGCGCAGGATGGTGTCGGTGAGCTTGATCGTCCGCTCCAGCTCGACCACCCGGTGGGCCGCCAGGCTGAAGTGCATCAGGACATAATAGCCGTCGCCGAAGGGGCGCCGGCTCGCCTCGCCGCTCACATACTCCCGGATCGGGTAGGCCAGCTTGCGCTTGCCCCACGGCGCCGACTGGTTCACGGCCGTCACCTGGCCGCCCTCGGCCTCGATCGTGGTCCGCAGCCGGTCCATAACGCCCGCGATGCCCTCCTCGTTGGCCGCGAGGGGGCTGATAATGATCATAAGTTCGTAGTCACGACGACGCTCGCGCACGTAATCCTCCTCTGGTGATGTCCCGCTCGTCGTTCGCGCCAGAATGCGCGTTCCCGGCGCCGCGGCGGAACAGAAAGGCGACGGCCGCGCTCCACCGCGCGGCACGCTGTTCGATCCATCGCGCGATTATACCACCGGCATCAGGATGCTGCAAACAGCCGCGCCCTACGCCTTTGGCGCCACCAGGCCGGCCAGCCACCATGCCCGAACCAGATAGGCCAGCAGCCCGTAGGCCAGCACCAGCCCAAGCATCACCGCGTCGGCCCGGCCGATCCCTCGCCGCCCCTTCGGCGGCACCAAATGAAGGCAGGCCCAGGCGATCAGCAGGGTCAGCCCGCCGTAGAGCAGCAGCGTGGCCCGGTACAGCGGCAGCACCACCCGTTCGCCCCCCACGGCCGCCACGCTCCCCTGCGTGAGCAGGCTGAGGGCGACCAGCGGCCGCAGCGTTTCCGAGCTTACCACCTCCGGCGGGCGCGTCCGCCCCAGCGCCGACCCAATCGCGGCCAGCGGGTTTGTCATCAGGTAGCTCGCGGGCGGGGCCACGTTGCCGTTTGTCTGCGACCACAGGTTGGCCGCGAACAGCGTCCCCCCGATCGCCGCCACCAGCAGCGCGTAGCACAGCAGCGTCGCGCTGTAGGTTTGCCGCGTGATCGCCGAGCACAGCAGGCCGAGCGCCGCCCCCATCACCGCCGTGCCCAGCACCACCGCCACCACCCGCGCGATGTCGGGCGCGCCCACGCCGCCGAACAGCACGATCACGCTGAACAGCGGGAGCACCGCCAGGAGCAGCAGCCCGATAAAGGCCAGCCCGGCCAGCAGCTTCCCCGCCAGGAGCTGCGTCGCCGACAGCGGCGTGGCCTGCAGCAGCTCGAAGGTGCGCCGCTCGTGCTCGCTGCTGATGCTGCTGACCGTCGTCGCCGGCGCGAGAAAGATTGTCAGCGCCTGCACTGCCAGCGCCAGCCCGATAAACATCGCCTGCCCGATCTGCGCGCTGAAGATCGGCGGCCCCACCCCCACCTGGCCGGCCACCGCGTTGTAGACCAGCCGCATCGCGATCAGGGCCAGCCCGACATAGGTCGTGATCAATAGCGCCGCCCGGCTACCCCGCAGCTGGGTGCGAAACTCTTTCAGCAGCACGGGCATCAGCCCGATCTGGCGCATGCGCCTCTCCTCTGGTTGGTTTCAAGGCCGGACGTGGGTGCCACGAAGCACACAAAGTCTAGATGGTGTATCTGGAAGCCTGCCCAACGCCTTCGTGCGCTTCATGTCCTTTGTGGCTCATAGTGCGCCCCGATGCTTTAGGGCTGCGCCGAAAGCTCGCCGCGGACGCGCGCGTCGGCGAAGACGCACCCGGCCTCCTCGATCCGGCCGCCCAGGCGCAGGCTGAAGCGGCCGTCGCGCACATACGGCTCGGCCTGCGGGATGACCAGCGTGCCCGGCCCGTCGAAGTTCAGCTCGGTCCAGCGGCCCTCGTCCCAGCGGAACAGCTCGGTGGTCACGCCGGCGTTCGGCCACTGGCGCTCGCTCTGCAGGTCGAGGGAAAGCTCGCCCGCCCGCAGGCCGGCCAGCTCCGGCGGCAGCGCCAGTGTCATCGTCAGCGGCGCGGGCGAGGCCTGGAGCCCGGCGCCGAGCGGGCTGCGGCAGACGGGGCGCCCGTCGTCGGGCGCGGCCAGGCGCATCCACCCCTGCGGGATCGTCACCGCGCCCGCGCCGCGGAGCCGCGGGCGCGCTACGAGGAGCCCGATCTGCTGGCGGGCCGCGCCGTCGGCCGAGACCGTGATCTCGAGCGGGTTCTGCTGCGTCCAGGCCAGCACCAGAGGCCCCTCGTCGTCGCCCAGGCTGCCGCGCCCCGCTGCGGCCCCGATCAGGCCCTCGCGCACCAGCAGCCGCCGGTCGACCTGGCCGCCGGCCGCGCGGCCCGCGCGCAGCTCCTCGCCAAGCACCAGCGCGCTCAACGGCGTGTCGCCGCTCCCGCCGCCGTTGCCCTGCCCGGCGGACGGCCAGGCGGCCCGCCCCTCCTCGCCCGCGGCCAGAGTGCCCACGCTCACCACCTGGCCGGCGAAGGCCACCACGATGTCGCGCAGGGTCTCCTCGCCGGTGTTGCGGACCACCGCCTCGATCCCGCCCGGCCCGAGCACGATCTCCGCGTCGACGCCACGCAGCGGGACGATCGCCTCGGCCAGCACGCCCTGGAGCGTCCACGGGGCCACCTGCAGCGCGAGGCTGCCGTTGTTCTGGCTCAGATCGCCCGCGATCGGCTCGATCGGGCCGAACTGGCTCGCGCTCGGCTGGATCGGGCGCACAAGTGCCTCGGTCCGCAGGCTGGTCGCGAACTGCTCCTGCTGCGGGCTGAGCAGGCCGAGGGCGCTGCGCACCCGCGCGCTGTCGCCGTCCACCTGCTCGATCAGCGTCACCTGCGTGACGATCCGCTGGTCGGCCCGCCCGACGAGGGCGATGGCGCTGCCCGCGGCGAAGACCAGCAGGGCGGCCCCCGGCAGCACGGCCCACCCGAGCGACTGGCGGTCGATGCGGCGCAGGAGCAGGGCCATGCCCGGCCCGATCAGCACCGCGTACAGGGCCAGCAGCGCGAAGAGCGGCCCGGAGACCGGCAGGTTCACCGCCGGCAGGTTGCCGAGCGCCGCCGCCAGCGCTTGCTCGCGGATCAGGTCGGGGAACGGGTCGCTGCCGAAGCCGGCGCTGTACAGCGCCGCCGGCCGCAGCAGCCGGTCCCACATCGCCGGCGCCCCGGGCCACGCGGACAGGGCCTGGAGCCCCGGGTCGAAGGCGAGCTGGGTCACCTGGCCGAGGCCGAGCGGCCGTTGGAGCCACAGGGGGCTTGCGGCGTTCCCGAGCCCGACCGCGCCGAGGGCGGGCCGCAGGGCCACGCCTTCGAGCCGGGCGGGCGGGGGCGCCCCGCTGTACTCGGCCAGGGGCGCCGCGTCGAGCTGGGTGGTCGGCCCGGCCTCGGCGAGGCGCAGCTCGGCGGGCAGCCCAGCCATGGTTGTGGCCGCGCCAGCCCCCCCGCCGACGATCAGGTGGCCGCCGCCGCGCACCCAGGCCAGCAGCGTGTCGAGCTGGGCGGGGGCGAGCTGGTCGGCGGCGACGCCGTGGAGCAGCAGCAGGCTCAGGCTGGACAGGCCGGCGGTCTGGTCCGGCAGGCTGGCGGGGCTGAGGGTGAAGGGGAGAAACGGCAGCGCGAGCAGATCCTGGCGGCGGGGCAGGGCGAGCTGGAGCGGCGCCGCGGCCACGATGCCGAGCATGCGCTCGCCCTCGCGGGGCCGCACCTCGACGCGCTGCTCGGCGACGGCCGCGCCGTCGCGCTCGACCGAGACGCGCAGCTCGCGGGCCTGCTGGTCCATCGCCACATACAGCACGGCCCGGGTTTCGCCGGCGCCGGCGAGGGCGAGCGGGAGGGTGCTGCGGGAGGTGGCGCTCGGCGTGGCGGCGGCGACCACCACGCGGGTCGGCGGGCCATCGTTGCGTAGTACAATGGAAAGCGGCAGCCAGCGGCCGGGCGCGTAGTTGCCCTCGAAAGCCGCGGTCACGCTCAGCGCGATCGCGTCCTGGGCGCTCGCGGGCCGGCCCTGGGGCAGGGCGGCCAGCAGCTGGGCCAGCAGCAGGGCGAGCGCGGGGGCGGGGCGCCGGCGGGCGGGGCACCGCAATACGGGAACGTTCATGTCATTTCCGGGTGGGCGTGCGAACCTGGCGCGGCTCCATTTTAACAGAAGAGGTATACGGCAGAGTGTGCAGACCATAGCTCCCCGCGCCGGGGCGACGGCGCTGACCCCGGGCCGGCGCCTCCTTGTCGCGGCGGCGTTCTGCGCGGCGGCCGCCGTTCTCGCCGGCCCGGCAGCGCGAATGCTCGTCGTTCTCGCGCTGCTCTTGTTCGCCCCCGGCTACCTGATCGAGCGGGCCCTGCCCGCCCCGCGCCACCCCGCGCTGCTCCGCGCCGCCCTGTGGGTCGGCCTCAGCCTGAGCGCCGTGGTGCTGCTGTACGAGTGGCTCTGGCTGTTCGGGCTGCCGCTCGCCACCCCCGCGCTGCTTCTGCTCGCGGCCGCCCTGGCCGCCGCCGCGCTGGCCGCCGCCTGGCGCGACCTCGGGGGCCCGCCGGCGCCTCTGCCCCTCGACCCCGCGTGGCTCCTGTTCGCCGGCGTCGCCGTCGCCACGCTGGCCGCGCGGTTCTGGCAGATCGCCGACCTCGCGCTGCCCGCCTGGGTCGACTCGGTCCATCACGCCCTGTTGATCCGGATCGCCGCCGAGCGCGGGCTCGCGCCGACGAATCTCGAGCCGGCTATGCCGATCCCCGAGCTGGCCTACCACTGGGGCTACCACGTGGTGATGGCCGCGCTGATGCAGCTCAGCGGGCTCGACCTCGGGCACATCCTGCTGTGGCCCGGGCAGATCATCAACGCCCTGGCCTCGGCCCTGGCGGGCGCCCTGGCCCTGCTGCTGTGGCGGCGGCCGGCCGCGGCGGTTGTGGCGGCGCTGGTGGCGGGGCTTCTGTCGCTGTTCCCGGCCTACTACGTTTCCTGGGGGCGCTACACCCAGCTTGCGGGCTTGCTGTTCATCCCGGGGCTCGCCGCCGCATGGGTGCGGGCCCTGGAGCGCGGCTCGCGCGGGTGGTGGGCGGCGGTGGCGCTTCTGGCGGCGGGGCTGTTTCTGGTCCACGTCCGTGTGCTGGTCTTCGCCCTTTGCCTGCTGCTCGCCCTCGGCGTGGCCTGGGCGGCCCGCGGCGGCGCGGGGCGGCCCGCGGCGGCCTTGGCGGGGGCTGCGGCGGCGGCGGCGGGAACGCTCGCGCTGCTCGGGCCGTGGCTGCTGCTGCTCGCGCGGCGGGTGCTCCTGCCGGCCGTCGCCCGGCCGGCGAACCTGGCGGTCGAGAACTCCTACACCGCGCTCAACCAGGGTCTGCTCTGGGCCGGCAACGGCCGGGTCCTGCTGGCGATCGGGCTGGCGGCGCTGCTCTGGGGGCTCTGGCGGCGCCACGCCACGGCGGCGGCGCTGGCTCTGTGGGGCGGGCTGCTCGTCCTGCTGACCGACCTGCGGCTGCTCGGCTACCTGCTCCCCTCGGCCGGCGCGGCCCTGCTGCTGCTGGCCTTCGAGCGGCGCCGCCCCGCGACGGCCGGCGCGGGGCTGGCCCTTCTGGCCGCCGGCCCGCTGGCGCTGCGGCTGCCGCCCACCTGGCTGATCAGCGGCGACTCGGTCGTGATCGCGCTGTTTCTGCCTGTGAGCGCCGCGATCGGCGGCGCCGCGGCCGGGCTGCTCGCGGGCGCGCGCGCCCGGGGCGGGCGGGCCGCCGCCGTGGCGGGGCCGGCCTTCGCCCTGGCCGTGGCCGGCTTCGCGCTCTGGGGGGCGTACGACCAGCGCGGGGTGCTCAACCGCGGCACCGTCTTCGCGGACGCGGCCGACGTCGCCGCGATCGAGTGGGTTCGGGCGAACACGCCGCCTGACGCGCGCTTTCTGATCAACGCGGCGCCCTGGCTCGGCGTGGCCGCCCGCGGGGTCGACGGCGGCTGGTGGCTGCTGCCCCTCGCCGGCCGCTGGACGAGCACGCCCCCGGTGATCTTCGCCTACGGGCCCGTCCCCTACGTGGAGGAGGTGCGCGACCGCACCGCCGTCGTGCTGGACTACAAGCCGGGCGGCGAGCCCGCCGTGCTCGACCTGATCCGGCGCGAGGGGATCGACTATATCTACCTGAGCGACCGGGCCGGGCCTTTGGCCGTCGGGCCCCTGGCCGCCCTGCCCGGCGTCACCACAGTCTACGCCGACGGCGGGGTGACCATCCTTGCCGTGGCCCCTCAATCATGATATGATCGCCACGCGCGCCGCCGGGCCGGCGTGCCGCCTTAGCGCGCCCGGACGCGGCCCCATACTCTCCAGGATTCATGGCCGAAGATACCCAGATCAGCGAGCGTGAGCGGGAGATCCTGCGCCTCGTGGCCACCGGCGCCACCAACCAGCAGATCGCCCAGCAGCTCAACATTAGCATCAACACCGTCAAGGTGCACCTGCGGAATATTTTCGGCAAGATCGGCGTTGTTTCGCGCACCGAGGCCACGCTCTACGCCGTGCGGGCCGGGCTGATCAGCGTCGGTCGCTCCGCCGAGCCCGTGGCCGTCGCCGACGACCCCGAGTCCGCCGACGAGCCGCCCCGGCCGTCGCCCGCGGCCGGGCTCGCCGTCGCCACCCCCCCCGCCACTGCCCCCGACCTAGTCGAGGCCGCCGAGGCTCCCCCCGATGCGCCACCTCCGGCGCCGGCCGAGCCCCTAGCACCGCGGGCCGCACCCGAGCCTGTAGCCCGGCTGGCCGAGCCGGCACTCCCGGCGCCAGCCGAGCCCTTCGCGTCGCGGGCCACACCTGCCCCCCAGCCAGTAGCCCGGCCGGCCGAGGCTGTTTCGCGCGCGCCGTCGGCCGAGCCGTCCGTGAGCGCGGCGCCGCCGGCCCCCGCGCCAGCGCCGGCCGCGCGCTTCTCGCTGATCCTCGGCCTGGTGGCGCTCGTCGCCGTGGCCGCGGTGGTCGCCACGATCTTGCTGTTGCGCCCGACGGCGCCGGTGCCGGCCCCCTCGGCCACGGCCGCGATACCGGACGCCAACCAGCGCTGGCGCCCGCTCGCGTCGATGCCCGGGCCGCGCGCCGCCTTCGCCCTGGCCGGGGCCGCCTTTGAGGGCCGCCAGTTTCTGTACGCGATCGGCGGCGACGACGCGGGCGCGGTCACGGGCGAAACCCTGCGCTACGACATCGCCGGCGACCGCTGGGCCGCCTTCCGCGCCAAGCCCACCCCCGTGGCCGACGTGCAGGCCGCCGTGGTCGGCAGCCGGATCTTCGTGCCCGGCGGGCGCGCCGCCGACGGCAGCGTTAGCGCCGTTGTCGAGGCCTACGACCCGCAGCGCGACGCCTGGACGACCCTGGCCAGCCTCCCCGCGCCGCGGAGCCGCTACGCCCTCGCCGCCGTCGAGGGCAAGATCTACCTCTTCGGCGGCTGGGACGGGTCGGCCTTCCGGGCCGAGGTGTTCCAGTACACCCCGGACAGCGACAGCTGGGTCGAGCTGACGCCGATGCCGGGCCCGCGGGCCGACGCCGGCGCCGCCGTGGTCCAGGGTCAGGTGTATGTGATGGGCGGCGCCGACCCGGGCGGCCCCCTCACCGCCAACCAGCGCTACACCCCCGCCGAGGAGGGCGCCGGCAACCCCTGGTCGGTCGCGGCGCCGCTGCCCGGGCCCCGCGCCGGCGCGGCCTTGTCCACCTCCAACGCCCTGGTCTTCGTGGTCGGCGGCGCCGGCGGCGCCGGCTTGCTGACCTACAACGCCGACCAGGACGCCTGGACGACGACGCCCATCCCCGACGCCGTCCCTCTCGCCGAGGTGACGGGCCTCCGAGCCCAGCTAGTGGGCGGGCAGCTCCTGCTGATCTTCGGCGGCCGCGCCGCCGACGCGCCGGCCGACCGGGCCTTCGAGTACCGGGCGCTGTTTATCCTCCAGGCCCCGGCGAGCTGACCATGCGCGTTTCGCTGCTCGTCTTCAACCTGCCCGCGCGCGGCACCTATTTCCGCGCCTACCACCTCGCCCGCGAGCTCGCCCGCCGCGGCCACGCCACCAGCCTGATCTACACCGCCCCGCGCAGCCGCGCCCGCTTCGCGGTGCGCTACGAGCAAGGCGGCCGGCTCGCCCTTGTCGCCGCCCCGGATCTTGCTCGGGGCAGCCTGCGCTCCGGGTGGGACCCTTGGGCCGCCCTGGCCCGCACGGCCTGGCTCCAGCCCGCCCGCCCCGACATCGTCCACGCCTTTGAGTGCCGGCCGACGGTGATCCTGCCCGCGCTCGCCGCGGCGCGGCGGACCCGCGCCCCCCTCGTGATCGACTGGTGCGACTGGTTCGGCCGCGGCGGCTCCGTCGAGGAGCGCCCCCCCGGCCTGGCCCGGGCCGCCCTGCGCCCCGTCGAAACCTTTTTCGAGGAGCGCTTCCGCACCCGCGCCGCCGCGACCACCGTGATCAACCGCACCCTGGCCGAAAAGGCCGCCGCCCTCGGCGTCCCCTCCGACACGATCAGCCTGCTGCCGAATGGCTGCGACGTGAGCGGTGTGCCGGCCCTTGAGCCGCGCGCCGCCGCCCGCGCCGCCCTCGGCCTTCCCACCGCCGCGCCGATCGTCGGCTATGTCGGGGCGATCTTCGCCCGCGACGCCCGCCTGCTCGCCGCCGCCTTTGACCGGGTGCGCGCCGCCCGCCCCGACGCCCGCCTGGCCGTGATCGGCTACTGCAACATCCCGGTCGAAACGCTTGTCGCCGATGGGGGCGCTGTGATCCGCACCGGCCCCCTCGACGAGCCGACCCTGCGGCGCTACCTGCGCGCGTGCGACCAGGCCTGGGCCCCCCTTTCCGACACCGGCGCCAACCGCGGCCGCTGGCCGCTCAAGCTCAGCACCTATATGGAGCTCGGCCTGCCCTTTGTCACCAGCGCGATCGGCGACCTGCCCGAGTTCCTGGCCCGCTACCCCGCAGGCGTCGCCGCCCCGCCCGAGCCCGCCGCCTTCGCCGCCGCCGGCCTGGCCCTGCTCGACGACCCGGCCCGGGCCGCCGCTCTTGGCGCCGTCGGCCGCCGCCTCGCCGAGGGCGAGCTGAGCTGGGCCCGCGTCGCCGACCGCCTCGAAGCCGTGTACGCCGGCCTGCTCGGCACCCCGGCCGCCTCCCCGGCGACCGGCGCCCAGCGCACAGAACAAAGCTGACACAGTGGGCGGCCCTGTGTGCCCTCCGCGCATCCTGGGCGACACAGGGCGATGACGCCGGTTGCGCGATCCGGCGCCCGGCGGTATCATCTGGCGTTTGTTAGGGAGGAGCACTCCGATGCCCGACGCCGCGCCGACAATCGAAACAATCGCCTGCCCGATGTGCGGCGCCGACGCCGCCGACCTGCTTGTCGAGGGCGGCGACCTGCTTCACCCGGGCGAGGAAACGTTTCGCCTGGTGAGCTGCCGCCGCTGCGGCCACATCTACCAGAACCCGCGCCCCACCGAGGCCGCTATCGGCCGCTTTTACCCCGACGACTATATGCCGTTTCTGCGCGCCGTGGAGGACGAGCCGCGCTGGTGGCGGCGCCTGGAGCGGGCCTATGGCCGGCACATGCGCTGCTCGGCAGTGCACCGCGCCGCGGGCCGCCCCGGCCGCATCCTCGACGTCGGCTGCGCCACGGGGATCTTTCTCGACGGCATGCGCCGCCTCGGCTGGGAAGCCCATGGCGTCGAGCCGTCGGCCACCGCCGCCGACTACGCGCGCCGCCGCTTCGGCCTCGATGTAATCACGGGCCGCCTGGAGGACACCAGCTTCCCGGCCGCGAGCTTCGACGCGATCACGCTCTGGGATGTGCTGGAGCACGTCCACGAGCCGCGGCAGACCCTGGCCGAGCTCGCTCGCCTGCTCCGGCCGGGCGGCGTGCTCGTGCTCAGCCTGCCCAACCCCGACAGCCTGGAGGCCCGCCTGATCGGCCCCCACTGGCTCGGCTGGGACCTGCCGCGCCACCTGAACCTGTTCCGCCCCGCCCAGCTCCGCGCCACCCTGGCCGGCTTCGGCATGCCCGTCGAGCGGATCAGCTCCTTCACCGCCGGCCACGCCGTGCTCGCCATGAGTGTCGAGCAGCGCGTGCGCGCCCGCGGCCGCGACCCCCGCCTCGCCGCCCGGTTCCTCAACTCGCTCCCGGCCCGCCTCCTGACCAAGCCCTACTACGCCGGCCCGGCCCGCTGGTTCAACCTGTCCTCGATCATGGTGGTGTTCGCCCGCAAGGCCTAGGGCCGCGCGGGCTACGCCGGCCGCGCCAGCAGCACCATGTCGTCGTTGATGACCACCTGGTCGCCCAGGCGCAGGGCCAGCTTCTGGTGGTTCAGCACCCTGCGGCCGAGCCTGATCTGCCAGCGCTGCAGCGCCGGGATGCGCTCGGCGAGCGGCTTGTAGGTGAGCAGCAGCAGGCCGCGCAGCAGCACCACGCGCATGAGCCCGCTCAGCCAGTTGCGGGCCTCGGCGGCCGGCGCCCCGTCGATCGTGTGGTGGCCGCCCCGGCGGACCACGGCGAAGCCGGCCCGCTCCAGCATAAGGGTCAGCGTTTCGCGGGTGAAAAAGGTCAGGTGGCCGATCGGGTTGAGGTGGCGCCAGCGCGGGCCGTACAGGCGGGCGAAGGGGTTGCCGATGTCGTGGGTGCTGATCATCAGCACGCCGTCGTCCTTGATCAGCGCCCGCAGGTCGCGCAGCATCTGGAGCGGGTCGGGGTGGTGCTCGATCACGTCGAAGCTGGTGATGCAGTCGAACGCGCCGCCCGCGCGCGCCAGCAGCCCCGGCAGGTCGTCCGTCACGGCGAGGCCGCGGGCGCGGCAGCGCTCCAGAAAGACGCCGGAAACCTCGAAGCCCTCCACGTCGTAGCCGCGCTGACGCGCCGCGTCGAGGAAGTCGCCCGGCCCGCAGCCGAAGTCCAGCAGGCGCCCGGCTGGCCGGTGTTGGGCCAGCACGCGCAGCAGCCGCTGCCAGGTCGGGCGGTTCAGGTCGGCGCTGTCGAGAAACCAGCCCTGGACGAACTCCTGGTCGCCCGCGTGGACAAAGGCGTACAGGGCGTCGCGGGCCTCGGCGTCCATGCGGTCGGGGAGGTAGGTCAGCCCGCAGGTGGGGCAGCGCCCGACGGGCCACGAGTCGTAGGCGTAGCGCCCGATGTTGTAGGCCCAAACGGGGGCCTGAAACAGCACATCGGGCCGGTCCGCGCCGCAGAGCGGGCAGGCGACGTGTTCGACACCAGTGGTCTTCATGGGGCGCCAGTATACCATTCTTCGCTTTGTGGACGGGTGGTATAATGGCGCGTCGCCACAGGCGGCGACGATTGTTTGGGGCGCGGGCTGACCGGCGTTGGTGTCGCCGCCCGTGTTCCGTTAACCTGTCAGCGTTGGATCGTATGAGCACTCCCGGCCCCGCGATCGATATTCGCTTCGAGATCCGCCTCAACCAGGACGGCGTGGACTGGACCCGCCGCTCCTACGAGCGGATCTACCAGGGCGACGGCATCCGCCAGCTCGACTCGTTCTACCACTGGCTGCTGCGCCTGCTCGCGCCCGTCCCCGGCCGCCGGCTGCTGGACGTGGCCACTGGCGAGGGCGTGCTGCCCAACTTCGCCCGCCGCCTCCACGGCCTCGACGCGGTCGGCTGCGATCTGTCGGCCGAGGCGGCCCGGATCGGCCGGCGCGAGGGCGGGGCCGCCTTCTGCGTGAGCAGCGGCGAGGAGCTGCCCTTTCCCAGCGCCAGCTTCGACTACGTCACCTGCATCGGCAGCCTGGAGCACTTCCTCGACATGCGCGCCGGCGCCCACGAGATGGCCCGCGTCCTCCGCCCCGACGGGGCCGCGCTCATCCTGCTGCCGAACACCTACAGCATCATCGGCAATGTGTACTCGGCGCTCAAGCGCGGCATGAGCACGATCGATCCCCAGCCGCTCCAGCGCTACGCCGCCCGCGCCGAGTGGGCCATGCTGCTGGAAGAGTGCGGCCTCCACGTCGAGCGGACCTTTAAGTACGAGCGCGAAACGCCCGTCACCCTCCCCGACCTGCTCTGGTACCTGCGGCGCCCCCGCCCGCTGATCCGGCTCGTCCTCGGCCCGCTCATCCCGCTGAACCTGTCGAGCTGCTTTGTGTACCTGTGCCGCCGCGACCAGGGGCGCGCCTCGTGAGCCAGCGCCCATCGATCTGGCGGCGCGCCCTCGGCCGGCTCAGGGGGCCGGGCGCCTGGCGCACCTGGCTCGGCCTGGGGCTGCTCGTCGCCTTCACCGCCTACGCCTGCTACCGGCTCCTCCAGTACGACCTGCGCGCGATCGACGTGGGCGAGCTGCTCAGCCGGCTGTCCCCCGCCGACATCGCCCGCGTCTGCGCCGTCTACGTCGTCGCCCTGGCCCTGGCCATCGCCGGCTGGGGCCTGATCCTGGGCGCCCTGGCCGGCTGCTGGGCCTGGCTCGACCACGTCCGGATCTATCTGATCACCCAGGTGACCCGGCGCCTCCCCGGCACCTACTGGTATGTGCTCGGCCGCGTGGTCATGTACGAGCGCCTCGGGGTGGCCCGCGGGGTGACGGCTTTGTCCAGCGGCGTGGAGCTCGCCGCCACCTGCCTGGGCGGGCTGGTGGTGCTGCTGCTCACCTGGCCGCTGGTGCTCGGCGCGCGCGACCTCAGCCCGCTCTGGATCGCGCCCGTGCTCGCGGGCCTGGCCGCCCTGCTCAACCCGCCGGCCGTGCGCTGGATCGTCCGCAAGCTCAGCCCCCACTCCCCCTCGGTGCGCTACCGCGACATCATGCTCTGGTCGCTGGTCTACAGCCTGATCTGGGTTCTCGGCGGGGTCATCCTGTTCCTGTTCGCCGCCCCCGTCGAGCCGCGCATCACCCCGGCCGACCTCCCGGCGATGATCGGGATCTGGGTCACGGCCGGCATGGCGGCGATGACGATCTTCAGCTTCCTGCCCTTCGGCCTCGGCGCCACCGAGCTAACGATCGCCACCCTGGCGGCGGGCCTGCTCGCGCCCGCCGAGGCCTTGTTCGTCGCCTTCGCCATGCGCGCGGTGATGACGGCCTGCGAGCTGGCGTGCGGCGTGGTCGGCCTTCTTTTCGGCCTGCCGGGCCTGCTGCGGGGCCGAACGGATGGTACGGTGGACCATGGTGGGGGATCGCTTTCCGACGCGGAAAAGCCGGAAGGGGTATTCGAGGCGCGGCCGGTAGTACCCCGAAAAGAGGCTGGATTCGGGGGCAAATAACCCGCACGGGTTATTGTGTTGGTTCGGCCGGCAAGGCATACTGCCCACGGTAACGACACGGCCACCGTCGCACTCGACGCATTCGGAGGAGACCAATGTTCAAGGGAATTCGCAAGTTCGCCCCGGCGCTCGCCCTCGCGGGCGCGCTGCTCGCCGCCGGCCTGCCCGGTGGGAGCGCCAAGGCTCAAAACGTCCCGTTCTCGTCGGGCTTCCAGGTCCAGAACCTCGAGAGCGTTGGCGCCAACATCTCGATGGCCTTCTATCCTGAGGGCGGCAGCAACCCGACGGCGACCGTCACCGACACCATCCCCGCGAACGGCCAGAAGACCTACGCCACCCTGCCCCAGCAGGTCGCGTCCGGCTTCCGCGGCTCGGCGGTGATCTCGTCCGACCAGCCGATCGCCGCGATCGTCAACCTGGTCTCGCCCAACCTGAACAGCCTGAGCCTTGGCTCCGCCTACGTCGGCGTGCGCGGCGGCTCGTCGCAGGCCTCGCTCCCGCTGCTGTTCAAGAACTTCTTCGGCTTCAACACCTTCTTCAGCGTGCAGAACGTCGGTCAGGCCGCCACCACCGTGACGGTGACCTACCGCGGCGCCGGCCTGTCGAGCCCGGTCACCCAGACGGCGAACATCCAGCCCGGCGCGTCGGCCCGCTTCGACCAGCTGACCAACACCAGCCTGCCCAACAACTTCAACGGCTCGGCCATCGTCACCAGCACCGGCAGCGACATCGCCGCCGTCGTCACCCAGTACGACGCCAACACCTCGCTGACCTACAACGGCTTCTCGGCCGGCTCGAACGCGCCGTACTTCCCGCTGGTCAACGCTAACAACGCCGGCTTCATCACCGGTATCCCGGTCCAGAACCTGGGCAGCCAGCCCACCAACGTCACGCTGAGCTACACGCCCAGCAGCGCCGGCCAGGCCTGCACCGAGACCCGGACCATCCAGCCCGGCCAGTCGCAGTACTTCGCCCTGAACGCCTTCGCCGCCACGCCTGAGCAGGGCGTCAACGAGACCTGCGCCAACGGCGGCACCTTTATCGGCTCGGCCCGCGTGACGGCGAACTCGGCCAACCAGCCGCTCGCCGGCATCGTCAACCAGCTCAACGGCGCCATCAAGAAGGGCGAGTCCTACTCCGCCTTCGATGCCGCCGCCGCCACCAACACCGTGGTCTACCCGCTGATCCAGGACCGCATCGCCCCCACGCTCGCCCCGCCGAACGGCTTCTTCACCGGTATCAGCATCGTGAACGTGGGCACCGTCCCGACCACGATCGAGTGCACCTTCAGCAACAGCTCGGTGCGCCAGACCAGCCAGACCATCCAGCCGAACGGCACCTTCACCGTCCAGCAGCTGAACGCGATTAGCGCCGGCTACAACGGCTCCGGCCGCTGCGTCGCCACCGCCTCCGGCGCCAAGATCGTCGGTATCGCCAACCAGCTCGCGCTCGGCTCCGTCGACACCTTCTTCGTCTACGAGGGCACCAACGTCGGCCAGTAGGCCCCGTCGCCCATAGCTGACAGTCTAGCCAAGGGGGGGAGCGGCGTGAGCCCTCCCCCCCTTGGCTTGGAGTGAGGATCTATGCAGAAGCTCCGCATCGGCGTCCTGGCCGCGCTGCTCGCCGCGCTGCTCGCGGCCTGCAGCCAGCCGGCCCAGATTCCCCAGGGCGATTCGCCCACCGCGGCCCCCGCCACGGGCCAGGGCTACCCGGCCCCCGCCAGCGGCACCGCCCCCGCCGGCGACTCGTCGGCCTACCCGGCTCCCGCCAGCTCCGCCGCCTACCCCTCCCCCGAGGCCCCGGCCAACGACGAGCCCCTGGTGGTGCCCCAGCCCTCCTCGAACGAGGTCGGCGTGGTCTCCGGCACCCTCATCCGGATCAAGGACGACGGCAGCCGCGAGCCGGTCGGCATCGGCGCGCTCTACCTCGGCGGCCTGCTCGCCGACGAGGGCGGCACCGAGGGCATGGTCAGCGTCGATAAGACGACTGACCCCCAGGCCCAGATCAACAGCCGCGGCGAGTTCGTCTTTGTCGACGTCCCTGCCGGCCGCTACGGCCTGATGTACGACAACTACCGCAACATGATCCTGCTCAACGACCCTGAGACGAGCGGCGCCTTTATCATCGAGGTCGCCGGCGGCGAAACCAAAGACCTCGGCGAGCTGGGGTATCCGCTCCCCGAGTAGGGCTATTCCACAGCGCGAGAGCATGGAACGGCGGCGGGTGAGCGCATCACCCGCCGCTTTCTGCCCTACTACTTTCGGGTTATCGGGCCGTTTTATGGCGTTGTAGACAGGTCGCGCTCGATACCCTCAAGGGTGCGGACCATGTCGTCCCAGGAGAAGGCCGCGGGCTGGCCGCCGCGCATCCGCTGCCGGATCGTCTCCCCCGCGTCGGTCTGGAAGAAGCGCACCACGGCGTCGGCGAGGGCCGCCTCGTCCTGCGGCGGCACGATCAGGCCATCGACCCCGTCGCGCACGGCCTCGGCCAGGCCGCCCACCCGGGTGGTGATCACCGGCTTGTTGAAGCCGAAGGCCAGCTGCACGACGGCGCTCTGGGTGGCCGATACATATGGCAGCACCACCACATCGGAGATGTCGAAGAAGGGGCGCAGCTCCTCGTTCGGGATGTAGCGGTCGATAAAGGTGATATGCTGCTCGACGCCGAACTCGCGGGCGTAGCGCTCGTAGAACTCCTTGGATGACCAGAACTCGCCCGCGACGAGCAGGTGGGCGTCGAGGCTGGCCCGGATCCTGGGCATGGCCTGGATCAGGTACTCCAGGCCCTTGTACGGGCGCACAAAGCCGAAGAACAGCAGGACGGGCTTGCCGGCCGGCAGGCCCAGCTCCCGGCGCAGGTCGGGGACGGTGGCCGAGCTGGTCTGCTCGGCGAGGGGGGCGTAGGTGGGGAGGGCGCCCTTGACCACGCGGGCGCCGGGCATCAGCGCCAGGAGCCGGTAGCGGTCCTGCTCGCTGTGGACGATCATCGCGTCGCCGCGGCGCAGCACTGTCAGAGTCAGCCGGCGGTCCAGAAAGCCGCCGCCGTCGTGGGGCACGACGTTGTGACAGACGAAGACGATCTTGATCCCGGTGTTGCGCTTGACCAGGCCGGCCACGGTGGTCAGGCAGGGCGTCCAGTAGGGCACCCACCACTGGAGCAGCAGCAGGTCGGGGTTGTCGGCGCGGACGCGGCGGTACAGCTTGAGCCAGGTGATCGGGTTGATCGGGTCGAGCAGGTACTCGCACTCGGCCTGGAGCGGGGCCGCGCTCGGGTCCTTGTCCGTCTTGCCGGGGAACAGCCAGCGCGGGTACTGGCGGGTGAACGAGTAGAAGGGCACCTGGTGGCCGGCCTGCCGCAGGTGCTGGACGAGCAGAGTGGTGTAGTGAGCGATCCCGCCCCGGTAGGGGTAGGTCGGCCCGACGACGCAGATTCGCACGCGCCCCTCCCGATCCTCACGCCGGCGCCCAGGCGCGGCCTCGACGGCGGATTATACCATCTCGCCGGCCGGCGCCCGCGCACCGCCTACCGGCCCTGGCGCAGGCTGGCCTCATACTCACCGAGGCGGCCGATCTGAAGCGCGTTGGGGCCGACGATCGGGCGGGCGGCCCTGATAGCGGCCAGGGCCGCGCGATGGCCCACGCCCTGGCTCGCCACCAGGTAGGCGGCGGCCATGAGCGGGGCCCGGCCGACCCCGGCGTGGCAGTGGACGAGGACGGGCAGCTCGGCGGCGTGGGCCTCGCGGATGAAGGCGACCCCCTGCTCCAGCTGCTCCAGCGTGGGCGGGTGGAAGTCGGGGACGAGCAGGCGGTGGGCCCGCTCGGGGGGCGGGCCGCTGAAGCGGTCCTCGCGCTCCTCCTGCATGTTGAGCACGGCGCGGATGCCGAGGGTGTGGAGCAACGGCCACTGGTCGGGGCGGAACTGCCCGCCGACGTACAGCAGCGGCCCGACCGGCGAAACGTTCAGCCCGAAGAAGCGGGACCACTGGGCGCGCAGGTATGGCAGCATCGTTCTGGTGTACAATGAAGGACGCTCCGGCGATGCGGCGCCCGGCCCTTGCATCGCGCCCCCGAGGGGGATGCGGGCGGCGCGCCCGCCGCGCCCCCATGATACCACGCGCATGTGGCTGTTTCGCAAAAGCCTTGATATTCGGCGCGCCACCGTTCGCCCCGTCGCCGAGCCCGACCTGACCGCCACCGCCCGGCTCCTGCGCGACGGGGGCCGGCGCTACTACGCCCTCGCCGGGGGCGACCTGGCCCGCCTGCTCGCCGCCGGCTACGGCGTCGCCCTCGACGCTGGCGAGGAGCTGTGGGGCGCGGCGCTCGTCGGCTGGCCGGCCGATAGCCGCTGCTGGCTGCGCGCCGTCGCCCACGCCGACGGGCTCGACACCAGGCAAACCCTTGAGGCGCTGCTGCCCCCGCTCCACAGCCATCTGGCCGGCCTCGGCCTCCATACATGCTACTACGCCAGCGACGAGGCCGCCGACCCGTGGCTCCTCCCCGCCCTGCGCGACTACGGCTACGCCCCCGAGACCGAGGTCGTAGTCTACGAGAAGCGCGACTGGGAGGTGCCCGACGGCGGCAACCGGCGTGTGCGAGTGCGGCCCGCCACGCCCGTTGATATGGGCGAGGTGCTGCGCCTCGACCAGGCCTGCTTCGAGGCCCAGTGGACGAAGGACGCCGGCGTGCTCGGCCCGGCCATCGACGAAGGCCCCTTTTTCGTCGTCGCCGATCTCGACGGGGCCCCCGTTGGCTATGCCTACGCCACCAGCCACTTCGGCGGCCGGCTCATCCACCTGGTGCGGATCGCGGTGGACCCGCGGGTCCAGGGCGAGCGGGTCGGCGTGCGGCTGCTCGCCGAGGTCACCCGCTACGCCGCCAGCCAGGGCGCCGACTTGATCACGCTCAACACCCAGGCCTACAACAGCCACGCCCAGCGCCTGTACCGCTGGTTCGGCTTTGTCCGCACCGGCGAGCGTCAGGTCGTGCTCCGCCGCGACCTGTTGGCCCCGCCGGAGGCTCCCGCTGAGACGCAGGGGTAGAAGGAGTTTACGTTGCCGCCTAAAGCCGATCCGCGCGACTGGGAGCGACTGTTTCGCCCGAACGCGCCCCGCCGCGGCGGGCCGCTCCGCGTGCTGTCCAATATCCTGCTCACCGTCGTCGTGCTCGGGCTCCTGAGCGGGGCCACGTATGTCGCCCTGCGCTTCGGCCTGACCCGCGCCCGCGAGTCGGCCACTGCCACCCAGGTCGCCATCGCCACGAACAACGCCCAGGTCATCGCCCGCCAGACGGCCGACGCCGAGCGCAGCGCCACCGCCGCCGTCGCCGCGGCCGCCCCCGCCGCCACCTCCACCGCCGCCCCCGCGGCCCCGATCGGCACGGGCAGCGTGGTGGCGGGCGGGAACCTGCGCAGCGCGCCGGAGCTCCGCCCCGAAACCGTGATCGGCCAGATCTGCCCCGGCGACCAGGTGGACGTTCTGGAGCAGACCACCCTCGCCGACGGCCAGGTCTGGTACCGCGTCCGCCTCAGCGCCCAGGGCCAGAGCTGCTCCGCCCAGCGCGTCACCCTTGGCAGCCTCGGCTGGGCGAGCGCCACGCTGCTCAGCGAGCCGGCGCCCTAGCCCGCCCGGCCCACCCGCTCGTACACCCCCAGCGTCGCCAGCGCGGTGCGCCGCCAGGAGAACTCCCGGGCGCGGCGCAAGCCGCGCTCGGCGAGGGTGCGCCGCAGCGACGGGTTGCGCAGCAGCCGCTCCAGCCCCTCGCCGATCTCGGTCGAGCTGAACGGGTCGACCGTGAGCGCCGCCGTGCCCACCACCTCGGGCAGGCTGCTGGCGTAGGCGCAGAGCACTGGCGTCCCGCACGCCATCGCCTCCAGGGGCGGCAGCCCGAAGCCCTCGTGGTAGGAGGGGAAGGCGAAGAACAGCGCCCCGCTGTACAGCGCCGGCAGGTCGGCGTCTGCCACGTCGGGCATGAAGCGCACCCGCCCCTCCAGCCCGCGCCCGCCTACGAAGCGGCGCAGCTCGGGGTGCCGCGGGTCCTCGTGGCCGGCGATCAGCAGCTCCACCCCCTCGGCCGCGCCGCGCTCGACCGCCCGCTCCCAGCCACGCACTAGCCGCTCCAGGTTTTTGTGGGGCTTGTTCGAGCCGAGGTACAGCACATACGGGCAGGAAAGCCCGAGCCGGCCGCGCAGCTCGTCCACCGCGGCGGGCGGCTGCGGCCGAAAGCGGCGCTCGGCGGCGAGCGGGGTGACGGCCAGCCGCTGGCGGGGGAGCCGGTAGGCGAAGGCCAAGTCGTCGCGGGCGTGCTCCGAGATCGTGATGATCGCGTCGGCGCTGCGCACCGCCAGGGCCATCGTCAGCCGGTACAGCAGGCGGCCCCGCCGCGACAGGGTGCGCGGGTAGCGCCAGGGCAGCAGGTCGTAGATTGTCACCACCGACGGGCAGGGCAGGCCGAAGTAGGGCTTGACGAAGTAGGGCGAGTGGAGCAGGTCCAGCCGCAGCCGGCGGGCCAGCAGCGGCAGCTCGACCTGCTGGGCCGGGGCGAACGGCCCCGCCGCGGCCCGGGCCAGCTCGACCCGCGGCGCGCCCACGAGCGAGCCGAGGTCGTAGCGGCCCGCGTCGTCCCCGCCGATCAGCACGAGGGTGTGGCCGTGCTCGATCTCAGCCAGGGCGCGGGCCAGGCTGACGGTGTAGCGCCCGATGCCGGGGAAGTGCTGGCCCGCGTAGCGGGCGTCGAGGCCGATGCGCATAAAGCTCCACAGGTGATGGCCGGCACAGGCCGGGGAGGAGCAAGATCCGACGTCCGCCCGGGCCGTTCCGGCGTGGTATAGTTGCGGCGAGGAGACCGGGCAGAGGGGAGGAGTGGGAGATGCGCGAGCACTACGAGTACGAGCTCCGCGAGCTGGAGGCGGAGCTGCTGGCCCTGGGCCGGCTGACCGACCGCGCCGTGCAGCGGGCGATGTGGGCCCTGCGCCAGAGCGCGGTTGGCGAGGCCGAGGCGATCGTCCGCGACGACGACCGGGTCGACGACGCGGCGGAGGCCCTGACCACCCACGCCGCCAGCGTGATCGCGCGCCAGGGGCCGGTGGCGGGCGACCTGCGGCTGCTCACCTCGTTCATCATGTGCGCGAGCGAGCTCGAGCGCATCGGCGACTACGCCGAGGGGATCGCGAGCATCGTCGTGCGCCACGGGGGCAGCCCGGCGGGGAGCCTTGCGCCCGAGCTCGACCAGATGGCCGCCGACGCGCGCCACATGCTCAACGCCGCTCTCGCCGCCCTCGCCGCCCGCGACGCCGAGATCTCGCTGCGCCTGCGCGAGTACGACGACCGCGTCGACGACCGCTACGGCCACGTCTTTGTGGCGGCCGCCCGGATCATGGAGGGCGATCCGGCGCAGGTGGTCCCCGGCACCTATCTGCTCTGGGTCGCCCACAACATCGAGCGCATCGCCGACCGGGCCACTAACATCGCCGAGTACGTCGAGTATATCGTCCGCGGCCGAGTCAGCGCGCGGCGGCAGGCCACGTCCGCGTAGGGCCGAGGGCCGCCCCGCGCGAGGCGCTGGAACATTACTCCCGCGGGCCGAGCTGCTGGTCGCGCAGGAGGCGGCTGGCCCGCTCGAAGTCGCTGTCGTGGGCGGGGGCGCTGGCCGCGCTTTCCAGCTCGTCGGCGGCGCGGGCGGCGGCGTCGGCCACCGGGGCGCCCCAGGAGGTTGCGGCCGACTCCTCGGCCGCACGCTCGCGCAGGACGGGGGCGGCGTCGAGCACGCGCAGGTCGACCAGGGCCCGGCACGCCTCATAGCGCACGTCGGGCTCGGGGTGGTGCAGGGCGGTGAGCAGGGCGTGGAAGGCCCGCGGGTCGCCGATCTTGCCGATCGCGCGCGCGGCCCTGGCGGCCACCTTCGCGCTCGGGTCGGCCAGGCCGGCGAACAGCTGGTTCAGGGCGCGGGCCTCGCCCACCACCCCCAGCACGCGGATCGCCTCGATCCGCAGCCGCTCGTCGTCCCCCTCGGCCATCTGTAGCAGCGCGGGGAGGGCGGGCGCGCCGATCACGCCCAGCACCCACGCCGCGCGCTTGCGCATCTCGGAGCTGGGGTGCGAAAGCAGGTCGGTCAGCGGCTCGACCGCCGGCTCGCCGAGCACGCCGAGGGCGAACGAGGCCTGGGTGCGCCGAAACTCATCCTGGCCGCACAGGTCCGCGATCAGGCTGGCGATCGCCTCAGGATGCTGGTTCATGGCTCACCCCTTTCGTGGGTGTGGTGGGGGTACAGGGTGTTAGCCAGCGATCCGGCCCAGGTCGTGCAGGACCTCGCGCAGGCCGCGCAGGCGCGTGCGGAGCATGCTCTGGGCGCGCGAGCTGTCGAGCACACAGTTGCGCGGCCGCGGCACCGGGCTTTCGGCGCTGAGGCCGGCGGCGATGCCGGCAGGGTCGAGGCCGAACGCCTGGGCCATCAGCTGGCCGATCGCGTAGCGGCTGACGACCTCGGCCCCGGCCATGTGCAGCACGCCGGCGTAGTCACGGGCGACGAGCTCAAGCAGGCCGGCGGCCAGGTCGTCGACAAAGATGGGGCAGCGGAACTCGTCGCGGAACAGCCGGTCGGCGCGCTCGCCGCGGGCCACCTCAAGGGCGAAGTGGGTTTGGCGGTCGATCGGGTCGAAGCCGTAGATCAGCGAGGTGCGCACGATCGCGGCGCCGGGGTGGGCGGCGGCCACCAGGGCCTCGGCGCGGGCCTTCGCCTCGCCATAGGGGCTGATCGGGCTCGGGCCGTCGGCCTCGGTGTAGGCGCCGGCCCGCTCCCCGTCGAAGATCACGTCGCTCGACATGTGGACGAGCCGGAGGCCGAGCGCCGCGGCGGCCCTGGCGACATTGCCGGCCCCCTCGGCGGTGATCGGGAACAGCTCCGGCCCGCCCTGGCGGAAGGCGGTGTGGATCACGGCGTCGGGGCGGAAGCGGTCGAGGGTTTCCTCGACGGCCAGGGGCTCGCGCACGTCGAGGGGCGCCCAGGCCACGCGCGAGTCGGGCGCGGGGGGCTGGCTGAAGTAGCTCGCGCCCACGGTGTGCCCCGCCACCCGGGCCAGCCGGATTAGCGCCCCGCCCAGGTATCCAGTGCCGCCGGTGATGAAGATGCGCATAGGGTTGAGGCTGAGGGTCGTAGATTAGGATTGCCAGGGTTCCCGGGCCGGACGTTCGGCCGCGTGCGAGAAAACAGGCTTATCGCCGGCCAGCGCGGGCCCGGTACAATAAACGAGCGTGGCGAACACTTCCGCCGTGAGCCTGAAAACGGTGTGGCCGGGGCCACCCGGCTCGCGCTCCCCCGGCCGGTCAATCCTGAGGCTGCTGTTCGCCCCCCGCGCCGATCCGCTCCAGCGCCATGCGCGCGGCGGCCTGGGCGGCGGCCTGCTTGCTCGGCCCGCTGCCGACGCCGAGCTGCTCGTCGCCGGCCAGCACCTCCAGCGTGAACTCGCGCTGGTGTTCGGGGCCGCTGACGCTCAGGGTGCGGTAGCGCGGCGTCTGGTTGCGCGCGGCCTGGATCTGCTCCTGGAGCCTGGTCCGGTAGTCCGCCTCGACCTCGCCGGCCTCGATCGCCGCCACCTGCCGCTCAAGCAGGGGCAGCACAAAGGCTCGGACGACGTCGAGCCCCTGGTCGAGAAAGATCGCGCCGACCACCGCCTCGAACACATCGGAGAGCAGCGACGGGCGGTTGCGCGCGGCGGGCGTGTCCTCGCCACGGCTGAGCTTGATCTCGCCGCCGAGCCCTAGCTCGCGGGCGAAGCCGGCCAGCGTGGCCTGCTTCACCAGCCCGGATCGCATCGCCGTGAGCTCGCCCTCGCTGCGCTCGGGGAAGCGCTCGAACAGCCAGGCGGCGGCGACAAAGTTGAGCACGGCGTCGCCCAGGAACTCGAGCCGCTCGTTCGAGTCGAGGCCCGGGTGGCGCTCCGGGTGCTCGTGGAGGTAGGAGCGGTGGACGAAGGCGCTTTGCAGCAGGCCCTCGTCGTTGAAGGAAACGCCGATCAGCGCTTCGAGCGTGCTGCCCATACTACTCGCCGAAGCGCCGGAAGGCCAGGCACACATTGTGGCCGCCAAACCCGAACGAATTGCTTAGCGCCACGTTCAGCTCGCGCTGGCGCGGCGCGTTCGGCACATAGTCCAGGTCGCAGGCCGGGTCGGGGTTGGCCAGGTTGATCGTCGGCGGGAGGGTGCCGTGCTGCATGGCCAGGATGGAGACGATCGACTCGATCGCGCCGGCCGCGCCGAGCAGGTGGCCGAACTGCGATTTGCTCGCGCTCACCGGCGGGGCGCTCTCGCGGCCGCCGAAGACGTGCCGGATCGCGGCCGTCTCCACCGGGTCGCCCGCGGGGGTGGAGGTGGCGTGGGCGTTGATGTAGTCCACGTCGGCGGGCGACAGGCCGGCCCGCCCGAGGGCCAGGCGGATGGCCCGCGTCACGCCGTACTCGTCCACGCTGGTGATGTGGACGGCGTCGGAGGTGGCGCCATAGCCCACCAACTCGGCCAGGATGCGCGCGCCGCGGGCCCTGGCATGCTCCAGATCCTCCAGGATCAGGGCCGCGCCGCCCTCGCCCATCACAAAGCCGTCGCGGTCGGCGTCGAAGGGGCGCGAGGCGCTGGCCGGGTCGTCGTTGCGGGTCGAGAGGGCCTTCATGGCATTGAAGCCGGCCACCCCGATCGCGGTGATGCTGGCCTCGCTGCCGCCGGCGATGATCGCCTTGGCCCAGCCGCGCCGGATCGTCTCCGCGGCCTCGCCGATCGCGTGGGCCGATGAGGCGCAGGCCGAGGTGGTGCACAGGCTGGGGCCGCGGGCGCCCAGGTCGATCGATACCTGGCCGGCGGCCAGGTTGGTGATCATGGCCGGGATCAGAAAGGGGCTGATCCGGCCCGGCCCGCGGGTGCGCAGCACGTCGAGCTGCTCGCTCAGCGACTGGATGCCGCCGATGCCGCTGGCCATAAACACGCCGACCTCATCGCGGTTCTCGTCGGTGATCTGCAGCTCCGAGGTCCGCAGGGCCTCCTTCGCCGCCGCGATTGCGAACTGCACGAAGCGGTCGGTGCGCCGGGCCTCCTTGCGATCCATGTAGCTGGTCGGGTCGAAGCCCGTGACCTCGGCGGCAAAGCGGGTGTCGTGGCCGGAGGCGTCGAACAGGGTGATCGGCCCGACGCCGCTGCGCGCCTCGACCACGCCCTGCCACAGCTCGGGCACGCTCAGCCCGAGCGGGCTCACCGCGCCCATCCCCGTCACCACAACCCGACGCTCCATAACGGTTGCCTCCGCGCTTCGCTGCTGTCCTGGCGCGATTATACCACTGGCGTGGCGGGGCGGCGCGCCGCCCCCGCCGCGCTACCCCTCCATCTGCGGCCCGTTCAGACGCTCGATCACGCTCCGCGCCACCTCGGCCACCCGCTCGGGCGTGAGGCCGTAGCGCTTGTAGATCTCCTGGTACGGGGCCGAGGCGCCGAAGCGGTCCACCCCGACGGCCATGCCCGCGTCGCCGACGTAGCGCTCCCAGCCGAGGGTGCGCCCGGCCTCCACGGCCACGCGGGCCCGCAGGGTCGGCGGGAGCACGCTGTCGCGGTACGCCTGGTCCTGCGCGTCGAACAGCTCCCAGCAGGGGAGGCTGACCACGCGAGCCCTGACGCCCTGCTCGGCCAGCAGGTCGGCGGCCTGGAGCGCCATGCTCAGCTCGGTGCCCGTGCCGAGCAGCGCCACCTGGGGGTTCTCGACGTCGCGCAGGACGTAGCCGCCGCGCAGGGTGCCCTCGGCGGCGCCGAGGCCGGCCCGGTCGAGGGTGGGGGCGTTCTGGCGCGAGAAGACCAGGGCCGTGGGGCCGTCGTTGCGCTCAAGGGCGGCGCGCCAGGCCATCGCCACCTCGTTGGCGTCGCCGGGGCGGAACACGCGCAGCTGGGGGATGAGCCGCAGCGCCATCACGTGCTCGACCGGCTCGTGGGTCGGGCCGTCCTCGCCCACGCCGATGCTGTCGTGGGTGAAGACAAAGATCACCCGGATGCCCATCAGCGCCGCCAGGCGCACGGCCGGCCGCATATAGTCGCTGAACACCAGGAACGTGCCCCCGTAGGGGATGACGCCGCCATGGAGGGCCATGCCGTTCAGCGCCGCGGCCATGGCGTGCTCGCGCACCCCGAAGTGGATGTTGCGGCCCGAGAAGTCGTCCGGCTTGAGCGGGCCAAACTCCTTCAGGTAAGTGAAGTCCGAGGTGTGCAGGTCGGCCGAGCCGCCGAGCAGGCTGGGAATGCTGGCCGCGAAGGCGGCCAGGGCGTCGCCCGAGGCCACGCGGGTGCCCTTCGCCTTCGGGTCGGGCGGGAAGCTTGGCGTGGCGGCGGCCATGTCGGGCAGGGCGAGCTGGATCATCTGCTCCCACAGCTCGGCCATGTCGGGGTAGGCCGCCTTGTAGCGCGCCAGCAGCGCCTCCCACTCGCGCTGGCGGGCCGGGCCGACCTCCAGCGGGATCTGCATGTGCTCGTACACCTCGCCGGGCACGTAGAACGCCGGCTCGGCCGGCCAGCCCAGGGTCTCCTTGGTCTGGCGCACGCCGTCGGCCCCGAGCGGCTCGCCGTGGGCCTTGTTGCTGCCCGCCTTTGGGCTGCCGTAGCCGATCGTCGTGCGGGCGACGATCAGCGAGGGGCGCTCGCGCTCCTCCTTGGCCTGGGCCAGCGCCTCCGCCACCGCCGCCATGTCGTGGCCGTCGACAGGGAGGACGTGCCAGCCGTAGGCCTCGAAGCGCTTGCCCACGTCCTCGCTGAAGGCCAGCTCGGTGCCGCCCACCAGCGAGATGCTGTTGCTGTCGTAGAGAAAGATCAGCTTGCCCAGCTTGAGGTGGCCAGCAAGGCTCGCCGACTCGTGGCTGACGCCCTCCATCAGGTCGCCGTCGCTGCACAGCACATAGGTGTAGTGGTCGATCAGGGTGAAGCCGGCCCGGTTGAACTTGGCCGCCAGCCAGCGCTCCGCGATCGCCATGCCCACCGCCGTCGCCACGCCCTGCCCGAGCGGGCCCGTGGTCGTCTCCACGCCGGGCGTCCAGTGGACTTCGGGGTGGCCCGGGGTGTTGCTGTCCCACTGGCGGAAGTTTTTGATGTCGTCTATGCTGACGTCGTAGCCGGTCAGGTGGAGCAGCGCATAGAGCAGCATAGAGCCGTGGCCGGCCGACAGCACGAAGCGGTCGCGGTCGGGCCAGGTCGGGTCGCTCGGGTTATGCTTGAGGAAGCGCGTCCAGAGCACGTAGGCCGCGTCGGCCATGCCGAGGGGCAGCCCGGGGTGGCCGCTGTTCGCCTTCTGCACCGCGTCTATGGACAGCGCCCTGATGGCGTTGGCGCAGAGCCGGTCGAGCTCGGCCCCGGTCGGAACCATCGTCGCGTCGCTCATGGCGTTCTCCTGCTGCGTGGCGGGTACTGCCCGATTATACCACCCGGGGCCGGCCGCGGGCGGCGCTCGCCTGGCTAGGGGCGACACGCGGAGGAGAAAAGGCAGTACAATCCTGGTGCGCCTTTCGCCGCGCCGTCTTCGTGAAAGCCGCCCCGAGGAGCCCATATGAGCGAGCTGAAGCTGCCGCCCGACCCCGACCCGCGCCTCGCCGCCCTGGACGACGATCTGCGGCGGGCGCGCGCCGAAAGCTACCCGCTGTCCTTCGCCGTGCGCCGCCTGCCCGACCCGCCCCCCGACTCGCGGGCCGCCGCCGACGCGCTCTGCGCCGAGCTAGAGTTCCGTGGCCTCGGCGCCGCCTGGGTCGAGATCCCGCGCCGCATCGCCGCCAAGATGCTCGCCCAGCTGATCGGCAGCGACCTGGCCTACCCCGACGAGGTCGTCCCCCCCGAGCGCGCCGAGGCCCTGGCCGGCCGCTTCCTTGAGCTGTTCCCGCCCGGCACCCACTACTTCACCAACGGCGCCCTCAGCGGCGAGTTCGCCGTCTACGACAGCGCCGGCGACGAGGTGCTGGGCTGGCGCTCGATCAGCGACGCCCCCCTCGACAACGGCGTGGTCGCCGTCGGTGGGGGGCGCGTGGGGTTGCTCTGGGCAGAGGACGCGCCGTGACCGTTACAGTTTCCGCTTCATCTGGTGGCTGGCCTCGATCGCGCGCAGGTGGAGCAGGATGTTCGGGTAGAGCAGGTTCAGCCGCTCCAGCGCCGGCGCGGGCAGCGCCCACACCTCGGCCGGGCTGGCGGCGGCGACGGTGGCGCTGCGCGGGATGCCGTAGAGCGCAGCCCGCCCGCCGAAGAACTCGCCCGGCCCGGCCAGCTCCTCGATCGGCTGCCCCGCCTCGTCGCTGAAGCGCAGCTCGCCCGCGACCAGCACATAGCCCTCGTAGCCGGGCTCGCCGGCGGCGAACAGCAGCTCGCCGGCAGCCAGCCGGCGCGGCTCGAAGTCCAGCGCCAGGTCGAGCAGGTTGGCCCACGGCAGGTCGCGCAGCACTGGCACCCGCGACAGCCACTCGGCGCGCACAAAGGCCTCCGCGAGGCCGAGCCGCTCGGCCACCGGGCGAAACTGCTCGGGGCGCAAGCACAGCAGCTGCACCGGGCCGCGCGCCACCATCGTGCTCGTGCGCGGGTCGCCCACGATCGCGCCGCGCTCGCCGATACTGTTGCCGCGCCCGAGCAGGCGCACCTGCTCCCCGCCGATCCAGATCTCCACCAGGCCCGAGTGCACGATATAGGCGCAGCCGTCCGACGGGTCGCCCTCGCGCATGATCGGCTCCTGGTCGGCGTAGTCGACCGTCTCCACCGCCTCGGCCAGCCCGAAGCGCTGGGGCGCGGGCAGGCGCGCGAACAGGGGGCAGGCCGCGATCGTCTCGGCCACCTCGACCTGATCGTCGTCGGCGAGCTGGGCCCCCAGGCCCACCACATGGCCGCTGCCGGCGAACTCGATCCGGTCGCTTAGCTCGCCGCTCTCAGCCGGCAGCAGGTGCTTGCTGGTGTGGGCCAGCACCAGGCGCTGGCTCTTCGCGGTGAGGGCCTGGAGCAGCCGGGGCGTGATTGTCGAGTGGATGCTGCCGCCGCCAACGTCCTGCACCAGCACGCTCGCGCCCTCGGCGAAGCGCACCAGCTCCTCGTGGCGCTGGGGGCTGAGCACGCCGCGCGCCTCCAGCTCGCCGAACCACTCCTCGTCGTAGCGCATGTCGCCGGAGTAGCAGACGCCGCCCACCTTGACGGCGATCGTCGGGATGGAGTGGATGGCGTAGATCGCCTCGAAGCGCCGGCCGTCGAGCTCGAGCGGCTGGCGGGGGTTGACCGGGAAGAAGTCGAACAGGCTGGCCACGTCGCCCTCGGGCAGGTCGAGCATGGCGCCGAGCAGGCGCAGCAGGCTGCGGTAGATAATGTCGGAGGTGACGAGGCGCACCCGGTGGCTGCCCATCAGGATCAGCTCGGGCAGGCCGGCGACGTGGTCCTCGTGGAGGTGCGACAGCACCACCTCGGAGATCTGGCTGGGCGAGATGCCCAGGTTGCCCAGACGGGCCATGGCGTAGGCCGCGGCGTCGAACAGGGTGGCCTGGGTCTGCACCGTGGTGCCCAGGTAGGCCAGAAAGCAGGTCGTGATCCCGGCCGGGTCGAAGCCGTCGCTCCCGCCGATGAACTGGAGCGTGAGCGCCTGGCGGTGGAGCGGCCGCGGCGGGGCCAGGGTCAGCGGCATGGCCACCTGCCCGATCCGGGCGCTGACGCGGGCGACCTCGACGCCGTCCTCGCGGAAGGTGAAGCCGTCGCCCTCAAAGGCGATCTGCGTCGCCCCGAGGTTGCCGCCGCCATCCTCCAGGCTGACGATCGTCGCCATGTCGTCGACGGTGGGGGCGCGGTCGAGGGGCGGGAAAAAGGCGACGGCGCTGCACTCGCGGCGCACCCAGGTGAAGGCGCCGTATGCCTGCGGGTCGGCCGGGCCGCTGATCGTTTCGGCGAGCACGATGCGGAGCCGCTGGGCCTGGGCCGCGCTCACAGTGATCAGGGTGGCCTTGCGGCCCTTCACGAAGTAGTTCGAGTAGATCAAAAACTCGACGCTGGCGTAGTTGATGCCACGGCGCACAAAGCCGCTCGACCCCAGCTCGCGCCCGGCCGGCACGTCGGGCAGCAGCAGCACGATCGCCGGCGGCGCCAGCCCGGCGGCCAGCAGGTACTTGAGCGTTTCCGGCGGGCTGTTCACCAGCACGTCGCCCGCCCGGGTCGTCACAACCGAAACGTCGTTCGGCAACGCGCGCACCCGCTGCTGCTCGATCTCCGCACCTTCCTGGCCGCCCATTCCAACGATCCTTTCTCGACCGCAAACGCTGTGGCTGCGGCGCGACAGTGCGCCCGGGCCACCGGGGTACCCAATTAAACGCTCGGCCGCCATAGGTTTGCGTAGCAGTATCGCACGCGGCGTGCCGGCCCGTGTCGCCCCAAACCGGTTGTCGGCGGGGGCCTATGCTATAATACGCGGAGATTGCTAGACCAGCGCAGGAGGCACCCAGCTATGTCCGGCCATTCAAAATGGCATACTATTCGGCGCTCCAAGGGCGTCGCCGACCAGCGCCGCGGCCAGCTGTTCACCAAGCTCGCCCGCGATATTACCATCGCCGCCCGCGAGGGCGGCAGCGGTGACCCCGACATGAACTTTCGCCTGCGCCTCGCCGTCGACAAGGCCCGCGGCAATAACATGCCCAGCGATAGCATCCAGCGGGCGATCGAGCGCGGGCTCGGCAAGGGCAACGAGGCCGCCCTTGAGGAGATCTTCTACGAGGGCTACGCCCCCGGCGGGATCGCCCTCATGGTCGAGGCCGCCACCGACAACCGCAACCGCACCAGCTCCGATGTCCGCACCGTCTTCAACAAGAACGGCGGCAATCCCGGCGAGCCCGGCTCGGTGGGCTGGATGTTCGAGCTCAAGGGCCTGATCACCGCCGACCTCGCCGGCCGCAAGATTGACCTCGACGAGGCCCAGCTGCTCGCGATCGACGCCGGCGCCGAGGACGTCGAGATCGAGGGCAACGAGATGCAGATCTACTGCGAGTGGACGCAGCTCAACGTCGTGCGCCAGGCCCTGCTCGACGCCGGCCTCCCGATCACCGACGCCGAGAAGACGATGCGCCCGAAGACCCTCGTCACCCCCGAGGAGAAGGACGCCCTCGCCGCCATGCGCCTGATCGAGAGGCTCGAAGATCTCGACGACGTTCAGAAGGTGTACTCCAACCTCGACATCACCGACGAGGTCGCGGCCAAGTTCGAGTGATGCGCACCATCGGGATCGACCCGGGCATCGCCACCATGGGCTGGGGCGTGGTCGACGCCCTGGGCGGCCAGGTCAGCCTGGTCGACTACGGCGCCCTGACCACCCCCGCCGGCATGCCCCAGCCCGAGCGGCTGCGCATCCTTTACGACGGCCTCACCGCGCTGCTCGGCCGCCACCGCCCCGAGGCGGCCGCCATCGAGGAGCTGTTCTTCGGCAAGAATGTCAACACCGCGATCACCGTTGGCCAGGCTCGCGGCGTGGCCCTGCTCGCCCTCAACCAGGCCGGGCTCAGCGTCGCCGAGTACAAGCCCGCCTCCGTCAAGCAGGCCGTCGCCGGCTACGGCGGCGCCGACAAAAAGCAGATGCAGGAGATGGTCCGGCTCACCCTCAACCTCGCCGCCACCCCCAAGCCCGACGACGCTGCCGACGCCCTCGCCATCGCCCTCTGCCACGCCTACACCGGCCCGACCCTACGCCGCCTCGCGGAGTAGCCCCGCACAACGGAAGATGTCAGAAGCCGGCCCGCGCTTCTGCCGCTTGCGTGGTGCAGTTTGCACTATGCCTTCTCGCCGCCGCCCCGGCGCCCCCTGCGACATCGAGGAGCTGCGCCCGGGCCTGTTCATCGTCCATAACCCTGCGGCCGGCCCCGTGCTCAGCGGCGAGGGCGAGCGCGAGGGCGACCGCTTCCGCCTGACTAGCTGGCGCCGCGACGGCCTGGTCGCCCGCCTCCGCTCCCGCGGCTTCGACGTGCTCACCCTGGCCGACCAGATCGACGCCCTGCCCCCGCTCGCCACCGCCGTCCCCCCCGGCGACCCTGTGCGCCACCAGCCCGCCGCCGGCGATCGGATCAGCCACTTCGCCGGCCGGCCCCTCGGCTGGGCGCCCGCGCCGAGCGCCCCCGCGCCGCCCGGCGCCGTGGAGCTGCGCGTTGGCTGGGTCATTCGCCGCCGCCGCGGCCGCGGCCCCGCCGACTACTTCCGCGTCGCCGGCCCCGGCCGCCTCGTAGGCCTCGACCCCGATGAGGCCCTGCTCGCTGGCTACGCCCAGGCCGCCCTCGACGCGCCCGACCCCGTCGCCCTCGCCCCCGCCCCCGACGGCCTGCTCCTCCCCGACCTCCCCCTGCCCGCGCCCCACCGCGCCCTGCTCGGCCGCTTCGCCGACCGCGCCCCGGACGGCTGGCGCATCGCCGCCGAGGCCAGGCCCCTCCTCGCCGACCTGCTCGCCAGGCTCGGGTTGCTCCTCGCCTGAGCGCTCGTCGCAGCGGCGCGGGGCGTGCGGAGGAGGGGGACGGACCGCGCAAAAATGCCGTGCCGCCCCGAGCAAGGACGAGTCCCTGTCGGAGCGGCACGGCATTTTGGCCAGGGGCGGAGGAAGCACCCTCCGCGCCCATCCACGGCTACTGCGTCGGCGGGGTGAAGCGGCCCTCGCGCTGCTTGATCTCGGCGATCGTGCTTTGCACCGCCAGGTAGGAGGGGCGCGGGCTCCAGTCGCCGTTGAGCAGCGCGAACGAGGCCTGCTCGTGGAGCGGATCGAGGCCGTTCTCGACCTTGGTCACGGCGAAGTTCATGTTCCAGAGGAACATGTTCCCCACCCACGGGTACAGCTCGTACGTCCGGCGCATCGCCCCGGTGATATACTCGGCCTGCTGCTCAAAGCTGACCTGGTTGCCGAACTCGTAGCCGGGGCTGTTGTTCTGCGTGGCCCAGCCGTACTCCGTGATCCACATCTCCTTGTCGCCCATCCCGTACTGCTCCATCCACGTCCGCACATTCTCAATGTGCCGGAAGTAGAAGGTCGGGTGGTCGGTCCAGCCCTGGGCCGTGCTCGGGTTGTCCGGCCACATGGTGTCGGGCGGGTTGGCCGAGCCGCCGGGGTGGACGGCCTGGACGTCAAAGAAGTTGCGCGCCTCGCCATTGTTGTAGGTGTACATCGCCCGGTAGAACTCCTCGTCGGAGAGGGCGATCTCGGGGTTGGTCACCCCGCTGGACGACGAGGCCGCCGCCAGCACCACGGCGTCGGGGTTCACCGCCTTGATCCGCGTGTAGGCCTCCTTCAGGATCTCCACGTAGTGGCCGACGTCCTCGGGGACGATATTGCCGCCGTTCTCGTGGGCCAGGTTCGGCTCGTTCCAGATCTCGTAGGCGTGGATCTTCGAGCCGTAGCGCCGGGCCATCTGCTCCAAAAAGTTGCCGAGCGTTTTCGGGTCGTCGGGAAGGCCGTTGGTGGCGTTGTAGGCCGTGGGCGACTGGACCACGTTGACCAGCAGCTTGCGCCCGTAGGCGTTGGCCGCCTCCACGATCCGGTCGACCTCGTCCCAGGCCATGATCCCGTTCACCGGGTCCTCGACGTCGCGCCAGACAATCTGCTGGCGCACCCAGTCAAAGCCGGCGTTCTGGGTCAGGGTCAGCACCCGCTCGCGGTCGGTGTAGTACAGGTGGGCCACCACGCCGAACTCGAGGTAGTCGGGGTTGATCACGCCCACGTCGGCGGCGGGGCTTGTGGGCGGCGGCGTGGTCGGCTGCGGCTCGGCGGCGCCGCCCGCCGTGGGCTGTTGAGCGGCGCCGGCCGCCGTGGGCTGTTGAGCGGCGCCGGCCGCCGTGGGCTGCTCGGCGGGGACGACCGCCGTAGGCACTCCGGCCCCCGGGGCGGCGGGCTGGCCGCCGCAGGTGGCGAGCAGGGGCAGCAGCAGCAGCAGCAGGATGCCGGTGATGCGATGAAGTCTGCGCATTGCCTATGTCCTCGTCAGCGTCGGGCGAAGCAGCGGAGGCAGCGGGCGACCATGCCGCCCCCTGCCCCTGCCGCCGCCGCCTGGCGATGGCGGCTAGTTCTTCGGGAAGGCCTGGATGGCGTTCCAGGCCGGCCGCGGGCTCCAGTCCCCGTTGAGGACGCCGAAGGCGGCCTGCTCGTGGAACTCGTTGCCGGAGGCGCGCCACGGGATGGCGAAGTTCAGGTTCCACACGAACATCGCGCCGACCCAGGGGGCGTACTCGTAGCGGCCCTTCTCCAGGGCCCGCGTGATGAACTGGGCCTGCTGCTCGTAGGAGATGCTGTTGCCGTACTCGTAGCCAGGCGTGTTGTTGGGCGTGGCCCAGCCGAACTCGGTGATCCAGATCTGCTTGTCGGCCATGCCGCTCGCCACCATCACGCCGCGGATGTCCTCGACGCGCCGGAAGTAGAACTCGCGGCTGTTGCGCCAGTTCGGGCCCGGGCCGGGGTTGTCGGGCCACATGGTGTCGGGCGGGTTGTACTGGCCGCCCGGGTGCACCGCCACCGCATCGATGTTCGCCCGGAACCTGGGGTTGACGAACATCTGGCGCTGGTACTCGGTGTCGCTGATCGCGATGTCGATCCGGTTCGTCTCGGTGCTGGTGGGCGCGCCGCTCACCACGATCGCCATCGGGTCGCCAGCCTTGATCGCGGGGTAGATCGCGGCGAGCATGTCGACGTAGTAGTCGGCGCTGGCCACCCGGCCGCCTACGCCGCCGTCGCGGGCGCAGTCGCCGCCGTTCTCGCAGGCCCGGTTCTGCTCGTTCCAGATCTGGTACGCCTGCACCCGGCCGCGGTAGCGCGCCGCCATCTGGCCCATGAAGTTGGCGAAGTCGCCGAAGTTCTGGCGCCGCGGCATGCCGGGGCCGCCGGCCCAGTCGGGCGCCGAGACGACGCTGATCAGCAGGTTCACGCCCTGGGCGCTGGCGTCGTTGACGATGTCGTCGAGCTCAGCCCAGTAGATTGTGCCCGAGGCGTCGTGGAGGTCACGCCAGCGCACCTGCTGCCGCAGCCAGTTCACGCCCGCGTTCTTCGACAGCGTCAGCACCCGGTTGCGGTCCTGCCAGCCGGTGCCCTGGCCGTACAGGTGGGCGTTGAAGCCGTAGATGAACTGGCGGGGCAGGGCGTCGGCGGCGCCGCGGAAGTTAAAGGCCGGGTTGCCCTGCTGGAACTGGTCGCGGTACTCGTTGCCCAGCAGGCCGAGCAGGATCTGGTACTGGGGCGCTTCGTTCGGGTGCCACTCCATGCGCTGGCGCTCGAAGTACTGCACCCAGTAGACCTGGCCGTCCTGGGAGTTGACCTCCTGGAACTGCTCGGACAGCGGGTAGCCGAAGGCCTCAAGGCCGCCGTTGCGCAGCCAGAAGTCCCGGAAGGGCGCGGGGCCGTTCCGCAGAGTGTGCCCCGTTTCGCCGAACCACGTCCCGTCGCCGGGGTTGCCCACAGGCCGGAATGCATCCTCGTTCTCGCGGCCCTGGGCCAGCCGCTTGCCCAGCAGCCGCCCGAGCACGTAGAAGCGGTTGCCCTGCTGGCCGAAGTTCTCCGGGTGCTCCTCCAGGATCGCGCGCTCGAAGTACTGCACGCGGTAGAACTGCCCGGGGTTGGTGAAGCTTTCCTCGATGAACGGCTGCGAGATCGGGTAGCCCAGCGTGAACAGGGCGTTCGGCGTGTTCTTCCAGGTTTCCAGGAACCAGTTCACCGCCGAGTGCCCGGTCTGGCCGAAGTAGCGGGCCTGGTAGGGCGGAAAGGTGTCGGGAACGTTGGCCTGGGCGGCGCTGCCCCGCGGCCAGGCGACTGCGGTTGCGATTGTGGCGATGAGCGCCAGAGCGACGATGATCCGTCTTGCCATGCTCGCATTCTCCTCAAGTGCTGCTACGACGGGCCGCACGGCCTTTGCCGCGCCGGCGCCGCTGCCTCGATCATACCCGCGCCTGGCTGACAGCTCCCTGACGCGCGGCTGATCGGCCGGTTACCGTTCGATTACCGCCCCAGGCCATCACCTCCGCGGGGCTGGCGGCTTCCAGCTCGCGCACGGCGATGCGCGGGCTGTGGCGGAACTCGTGCGGGGAGTGGGTTTGGTTCGCTTCAAGCATCAGGGGGGAGGGGCGGCCAGGCACCGCTGCCTGAGCCAGCCAGAAACCACGCACGGACGATGGATGGCGCCGATTATAGGCGACCTACGATGATGCGTCAAATACGCGTGGCGGCTCAGGGCGCGTAAAAGGCCGTACATCGTTTAGATGTACGGCCCTGGTGGAGCGGGAGACGGGACTCGAACCCGCGGCAGCCTGCTTGGGAAGCAGGTACTCTACCAACTGAGTTACTCCCGCATCGCGGGTGCAGTATAGCACCGGACCCGCAGATCTGTCAATCTTTCGGCAGCAGCCGGTACCCGATGCCCCACTCGGTGAGCAGCAGCTTCGGGGTTTTTGGGTCGACCTCGATCTTGCGCCGCAGGTGCCAGATGTACACCTTGAGGTAGTCGTTGTCCTTGGTGTACTCCTGCCCCCAGACGGCGCGCAGCAGCTGCTCGTGCTCGACGACGGTGCCGGCTCGCTCGGCGAGGATCAGCAGGAGGTGGTACTCGGTGGGGGTGAGGTCGACGGGCTCGCCGCGGACGCGCACCTCGCGCTTCTGCTGGTCGATCTGGATCTGGCCGCCGCCGGCCGTGAGCGGGCGGTAGGCCGGGGGCACGCGGCGCAGCAGGGCCCTGATGCGCGCCGACAGCTCGTCCATGTTGAACGGCTTGATCAGGTAGTCGTCGGCGCCGCGGTCGAGGCCGGTGATCACGTCCTCGCTCTGCACCTTGGCCGTGAGCATGAGGATCGGCGTCTGCGAGAACTCGCGCACCTTGCCGCAGGCCTCCAGGCCGTCCATCTCCGGCATCATCACATCCATGATCACCAGGTCGGGGCGCTGCTCGCGGACGGCCTGGACGCACTGGACGCCGTTGGCGGCCTGGATGACTTTGTAGCCCTCGTGCTCCAGGTTGATGCGGATGAGCTCGCGCAGGCCGTTGTCGTCGTCGGTCACCAGGATCGTTCGCTGCTGCTCCATGGACACCCCTCGTGCGTGTAGTGCCGTTGCCGTTGTCCACTGCCGGGCCGCGGCCGGCGGCCAGTACCCAGTGAGGCCGCCGGCCCTCCCCTCCGCCCCGGCGGCGCCGCGAACCCCGTTCGGCCTGTTATGGCAGGGCGGCGGCCGGGCGCAGCTCGGCGAAGCGGGCCGAAACGTCGGCGAGGGTCAGCTCGCCGACGTGGACGTAGCGGATCTGGCCCTGGGCGTCGATGAAGAACGACGTCGGGAGCGGGAAGACGCGGTAGGCGTCCGTCACCTCGCCGCTGGCGTCGAGGGCCGTCGGGTAGGTGACGCCGAACTGGCCGATAAAGGCCCGCACGTCCTCCTCGGTGTTGCCGCGCGTGCGCTCGTCGTCGAGCAGGTTCACCCCGATGATCGCGAGGCCCTGGTCGCCGTAGGTTTCGTAGGCCGCCTGGAGCGCCGGCATCTCGCGGCGGCAGGGCTCGCACCAGGTGGCCCAGAAGTTCAGCAGCACCACCTGCCCGCGGTAGGCCTGCAGGTCGACGGTGTCGCCGGCCAGGCCCTCCAGGCTGAAGGCTGGCGCTGGGCGGTTTACCTCGCCCATCGCCGTCCCGCCCGGGGCGACGTCGCGGCCGGTGAGCGCCCAGATCCCTGCCACCAGGGCCAGGGCGGCGACCGCCCCGACCAGGGCGTACAGCCGCTCGCGGGCCGACAGCTGCCTCCTGCTGGCGGCCTTGGCCGCGGCACCCCCGCCCGCCGCGCCGGAGCGGCTGGCGTCGTACTGGCGGCGGCGCTCCGGGTCCGACAGGACGCGGAAGGCCCGTTCGATCTCGGCGGTGCGCTGCTCGGCCACCGCCCGCAGCTCAGGGTCGAGGTCGCGCACGCGGGCCGGGTCGTACCGCTCGCGCTGGCGCGCGTATGCGGCCGCGATCTCATCCGCCGTCGCGTCGGGGCTCACCCCCAGCAGTGTGTAGTAGCTGCTCATAGGCGTCATTGTCGGGCGCGCCCCATTGTATCATATGTTTTTAACTTTTGAACCCCCCGCGGCGGGCAAAAGTTAAAACATCTGCTGAGATGGGGCGGCGCCTACTTGCTGTACTGCTCGATCAGCAGGCGGGCCTGGAACGTCAGGTTGGGGTCGGCGTCGGGGATGGCGACGAGGCGCTGCCAGCTTTCAAGGGCCGCCGCCGTCTGCGGCGGGTCGGTCGACACCTGGCACAGCCCCAGGCTCAGCAGCACGCGCTCCTCGTCGGGCGCGGCCGCCGCGGCGCGCTCGGCCTCGGCCACGCCCTGGCTCACATAGCTCTGGTCGTTGGTGTCGGTGCCGAAGTAGCACAGGCTGGCGGCGAGGCTGGAGCGGACCACGGCGTTGTCCGGCTGGATCGCCAGGGCCTTGCGGTACGCGTCGGCCGCCTCGGCCCAGCGCGGGAGCCGCTCGACATACAGGTTTTGCAGCTCGGCCTCGTCGGGGCCGCTGCCGAGCCGCTCGCGCACCACCACGGCGCTGTCGTAGAGCGCGTTGCCGAGCTCGACCCAGGCGTTGGAGTTGTCGGGGGCGCGCTGGGCCACCTGGCGCGCGGCGACGACCTGCCCCTCGAAGCGGTTGACGATCTCCTCGGTGGTCGGCGTCGCGGCGGGGGCCGTCGGGTCGAGGATGTTCGGCCCGCTTTGCTGCTGCGCCGGCGCGGCCGGCGGGTTGTTGATCGTGCTGATCAACGTCGCCAGCACCACGCCGAAGGTGGCCACGGCCACCACCAGCGTCGGCGGCAGCCAGGTGGGCACGCCGCCCGTCGGCCCGGCGTTGCGGCCCGCGCGCCGGGCGGCCTGGGCCCGGGGCACGACGGGCTGGGCGTTAAAGCCCTTCGGGCGCTCCTGGCGGCGGGCGGGCGGCAGGGGGCGGTAGTCGATCAGCTCGTCGTCCGTCAGGGCGGCGGGGGCGTCGTCGTCAACGGCGATCGCCGGGCCGGCGGCGCGCTCGGCCAGCTCGGCGTCGTAGGCGGCGCGGCGGGCGGGATCGTTCAGCACGGTGAAGGCGCGCTCGATCTCGTCGCGGCGGCGGCGGGCCAGGGCCACCAGCTCGTCGGCGGCGCCTTCGAGGGCGGCGGGGTTGTAGCGCTGGCGCAGCCGCTCGTAGGCGTCGCGGATCGCCTCGGCGTCCGCCTTCGGGTGAACCTGGAGCGTTTCGTAGTGGTCAGTCATGATCCGGTCGCTCACGCGGAGGCGCAAAGGCGCAGAAGGCTTGTGGCGGTCGCGCGGTCAACACGGTGCTCCTGCGCTCACAGCTCGCACCGCATAGTCGCAACCCGCCCCAGAAAGCTCTGCGCCTTTGCGCCTCCGCGGTTAAAGATCGCTAGTCCGCCGTTCCGGGCACCGGCGGCGCGCCGGGGCGGCGCAGCCGCCACTTGGGCAGGCGCACGCGCTCGCCGGCCAGGGCGGCCGCGCCCTCGAAGTAGCGGCGCAGCAGCGCGATCGCGCCGCCGACCACCATCACCGACACGCCGACCCAGACCAGGATCACCAGGGGCTTCACGCTCACCGCGATGATGCCCTTAGCCGGCACGACCGGCAGGCCGTCGATGCCCTCACCCTTGCCCTGGAGCAGCACCATGCGGCTGTTCGGGTCCACTTCGATCAGGTCGATCGTTTGGCCGCCGGGGAGCACCGCCGGGATCCGGTCGAGCCTGGCCTCGCCGCTCTCGTCGCGCACGACCTGGATCAGCGGCTCCAGGTCGTAGTCCTTGCCCTCGTAGCGCACCTTGAGCGTGGCGCCAACCTTGACGTCGCCGCCGTTCATCATCGCCTCACGGTCGATGTTGAAGTCGACAAACGTCACATCGTAGGGGCCCATCGTCGCCGTCTTGCCGGGCTGCAGCACCGGGCGGGCCGGGTCGACCTCGGGGTCGTAGCCGGCGGGGGCGATATATAGGTCCTGCCACAGGTAGCTGTGGATCACCGGCGTGGTGGTGGTGGCGCCCATGCGCTCGTTGTAGTACAGGTAGGGCTGGGCGTTATAGGTGCTGCGCCCGTCGTTCACCGTCAGGTCGAGCACGCCGTGCTGCTGCTCGTCGAGCTGGTAGCCGTTGAAGGTGAACTCGTAGCCGTAGATCTTGACCGACTCGCCGGGGGCGAGCGGGATCTGGGCCTCGGGGGTGGCGTAGGCGCTGGAGCCGACCATGCCGACCACCATGAGCGCGAAGCCGACGTGGGCCAGGTAGCCGCCGATGCGCATCCAGCCGCCCTTGAGCGTGCGGGCGATCATCGTCAGGTTGGTGCCGATCGCGAAGGCCGTGCCGGCCACATAGGCCAGGGCCAGCAGCTCGCGCACGTTGACCACCATCGCCACGATCGCGGCGACGACGGCGGCGAGGGCGGGCCAGCGCAGCGTCCGCAGCAGGTGGCGCATATTGCTGTCGCGCCAGCCGAGCAGCGGGCCGACGATCATCAGCGTGATCAGCACCAGGCCGAGGGGTGGCGTTGTCTGCTGGTAGAAGCTCGGCGCCAGCGAGAAGCGCCCGTCCTCGAAGGGCTGGGCCTGGGGGTTCATCAACGTGCCGTCGTCGAGCTCAAAGGCCTGGCCCATCCAGCGCTGGAGGGTGTGGCCGACGCCGGGGATGGCCGAAATCACCGGCATGGAGGTGCCGAGCATCACCACGGCGCCGGCGGTGACCATCGCGATCAGGGCGAGCACGAAAAAGCTATCGCGCGAGAAGAACTTGTCGCTGAGCGGGCGCGAAGGGATGTCGCGGGCGCGCAGGGCGAACAGCCCGATCGCGGCGACGAACAGAAAGACCAGGAAGCCCACCAGGGCCTCGTAGATCCCCTCGGCCACGAAGGAGTGGACGGAGAAGTTCGCGTAGACGCCGCTGCGGGTCAGGAACGTGGCGTAGAAGACAAACACGTAGGAGGAAAGGGCCAGGGCGAGGTTCGTCTTGCGCAGGGCGCCGCGCGAGCGCTGGAGCACCATGCCGTGGAGCAGCGCGGTCAGGATGATCCAGGGCACCAGCGACGAGTTCTCCACCGGGTCCCAGCCCCAGTAGCCGCCCCAGCCGAGCGTCTCATAGGCCCAGTAGCCGCCGAGCAGCAGGGCCAGGCCGAGAAAGCTCCAGGCCGCGAGCGTCCAGGGGAGGGCGCGCTTGACCCAGGTGTCGTAGTCGCGGCGGAGCAGGGCGGCCACCGCGAAGGCGAAGGGCACCGTGGTCAGCGCGTAGCCGATGAACAGGATCGGCGGGTGGATGATCATCCAGAAGTTGTGCAGCAGCGGGTTGAGCCCCTTGCCGTCGGCCGGGCTGATCGGGGCGCCGGTGGTGGCGTCGAGCAGCGGCTTGAAGGGGTTGAGCAGCAGCACAAAGATCAGCAGGCAGGCCTGCACCAGCATAAAGACGCCGAGCACATAGGGCTCGAAGTGCCTGGTGCGCTTGACCAGCAGGGCCGTGGTGATCCCCCCCCACAGCACCCAGATCAGGAAGCTGCCGGGCTGGCCGGCCCAGCTCGACGCGATCGTGAAGAAGAACTCCAGATCCTTCGAGCTGTAGTTGTTTACATACTCGATGTCGAAGCGCCGGGCCAGGAACAGCGTGATCAGCAGCGTCCAGGCCATCACCAGGGCGCCGAGGGTGGCGTACACGCCGAAGCGGCCGTAGGCCAGGGCCTCGCGGTTGCCGCGGATCACAAGCGCGTAGCTGCCGGCCGCGAGCGCGGCCATCGCGACCGCGGTGACGATCAGGAAGGTGCCGAGAAGGTACATACAGGGCCTTTTCTAGTTGCTGGCCGCCTGCTGGTCGAGCTGCTCCTGGTACTTCGACGGGCACTTGACGAGGAGGTCGTCGGCCATGAAGGCCCGCTCCCCCGCGTCGTAGCGGCCGATCGCCACGATGCTGATCGCCTGCTCGAAGTTGGCCGGGCGCGGGTCGTCGGAGACGACCTTGAGCAGCTTGCCGTTCTCGTCCTGGATGTCGAAGGTGAAGCGGCCGCTGTCGTCGTAGCCGCCCGTGCTGCCGAGAAAGCCGGCGAGCTGCACGCTGCGGCTGCTGGACACCGCCTCGTCCACGCTGGTGGTGTAGGAGCGGAAGCCGTCGCGGAAGCCGTAGGCCCCAAAGCCCACGGCGATGAGGATGATCGCGATCCCGGCGATGTGCAGCGGTTTGATCTTCATAACAGCCCTACTTCTCTACGGCCTCGCCCTCGGGCCGGGCCTCGCGGACGCGGGTGAGGGACACGGCGGGCGGCGCGGCCGGGCGCTCCTCGCGGTGCTCGCGCTCCAGCTGCTTGCGTAGCGCGCGGGCCTGGGCGTCGATCCGCCATAGATAAACGAACACCCCGATCCAAACCGACAGGGCCACAGCCATCGCCACATAGATGGCGATGCCGGCCTCGAGTGGCGCGCTCATGCCCGGCCCCCCTCCCGCTGCGCCAGGCCCCACTGCACGGCGAGCAGGGTGGCGCGAATGCTCAAGATCCAGAAGAACAGGGCCGTGAAGCCGATGATCGCGGCCAGAAAGGTGAACAGCGTGCGCTGGTTCTCCAGCAGCCCCGTGCCCGGCGCCTCGATGTTCAGCCGCGCGGTGTTTGTCCCCAGGTCGACCTGCTCCAGGCCGATCTGGAAGCGCAGGCCCTCGAACTCGGGGCGGGCGACCATATCGTCGTCGGCGATGTTGTAGCTCGGCTCAAGGATGTAGGTGCGCGCGAGGCCCGGCTCGCTCACCTCGACCCGCGCCGTCACCACGTCGCCCTGCTGGGCCAGGTCGAGCAGCTGGACCTTGCGGTCGCCGAGCAGCCCGATCTTGCCCACGCCGAGCTCGATCCCGTCGCACTGGCTGCCCTGCAGAAAGGCGCAGTTCGGGTGCAGGGTGCTGTCGGCGATCCGCGGCGCCACAAAGAACAGGAACGGCATCGTCACAAAGGCGAACAGCGCGTACACCGCGCCGAGCTGCCGCTTGCGCTCGGGCTCGTCGATCGCGGCCCGCAGGGCGAACAAGGCCGCGTAGATCAGCAGCAGCACGAAGATCGAGGTTTGCCGCGGGTCCCAGTTCCAGTAGACGCCCCAGACCACCTGCGAAAAGATCATCCCGGTGATGGTGGCGAGGGCGGTGAACAGAAAGCCGCCCTCGGCGGCCGCCAGGGCGTAATGGTCGTACGACGGGCGGCGCTTCCACAGGTACAGCGCGCTGAACACGCCCGACACTGTAAAGGCGACCACGGCGACCCACGCCGTGGGCACGTGCATGATCACGATCCGCCCGGCGTTGCCGAGCCCCTCGTACTGCGGCACCACCAGAAACATCGCCACGGCGACGCCGGCGAGCCAGAGGCCGATCAGCAGCTTGCCGAATTGGCCGAGCCGCTCTGTCATCTCGCTGCCTTCCTAGACCCGGTCGGGGGAGCTATCGTTGACATATCATACTGCGAGTTGTCGCAGTTCTCAACAGGCCAGGATGAGAGGCGGCTAAGCGTCTTCCGCGGCGCCACCGGGAAAAAGGCCACGTTCCGGCGTGGCAACGCGAAATACACGCAAGACCCGCAATCTGGTTCATTGTATCACGAAGTGCCGCCCCCACATGGGGAAAACGCCCCCCCGCAGTAGATCGCCGGGATATTGTTCTTGTAACGACCATCGCCCTAACCTCCCCCTGCGCCACCCGGCCCTACGCCTCCCAGACGAAGGGGAAGAGCATGAGCGAGGCGGTGAAGGTGGCGACGGCGTAGGCGATCAGGAACTGGATGGGGCCTGCGGCCGCGGCGAGCCCGGCGTTGTCGAGCGCGGTGGCGGTGCCCTGGATGGCGATGATCAGCGGGGGCACGAGCAGGGGAAAGGCGAGCACGGCGAACAGAGCGTTTTTGAAGCTGGCCCTGGCGATGATCGCGGCCAGGATCGTCGTCGCGGCCGACAGGCAGACGCCGCCGGCCGCCAGCAGCAGCGCGAAGGCGAGCGGGCTGCCGACCGTGATCCGCACAAAGATGATGAACAGCAGGCTGGTGACGGCGCCGAGCAGGAACAGCAGCGCCAGGTTGAACAGGAACTTGCCGAGGTAGACGGCCAGCCCCGGCGCGGCCATGCGCAGCGCGGCCAGGGTGCGCGCCTCCTCCTCGTGGACGAAGCCGCGGGCCAGGCCGGTGATCGCGGCGAACAGCAGGGCCACCCACAGCAGCGACGACTGGATCAGCAGCGCCTCCTCGGTGCGCCTGATCCCGATAAACGTCGTCCCCACGCTCACCATCACGGCGGTGCACGCCGCGAACAGCACCATCGCGTTGAGCGCGTAGCGCGTCCGCAGCTCGCTGCGCAGATCCTTCACGAACACCGCCCACGCGGCGGCAAGCACATCACGGATGCTCATGCTCGTCGGCGGTTCAATTCATAGACCCAACCGCAGCACGAGATCGCCGAAGCGCAGCTCGCGCGGGTCGTTGGTGGCGATCACAGCGATGCCATGGGCGCGCTGGGCGGCGATAATTCGGTCGACCACCTCGGCGCCGCGCTCGTCGAGGGTGACGGTGGGCTCGTCCAGCAGGAGCACCGGCGGGGCGTGGAGCAGGGCGTAGGCGTAGCGCAGGCGCTGGGTCATGCCCGACGAGTAGGCGGCCAGCCGGTCGTCGCCGCGCCCGCCAAGGCCGACCCGCTCCAGCAGCGCGTCGAGCGCGGCATCGTCGCGCCGCAGCCGGCGCACGTCGGCGAAAAAGCGCAGGTTTTCGCGGGCGCTCAGCTCGCGGTACAGCATCAGGTCCGGGGCGACCCAGCCGATCAGTCCGAGGGCGTCGCGCGGGGCGACCTCGCGGCCCGCGTGCTGGTAGCAGACCCGCCCGCCGGCGGGGGATTGGAGCCCGGCGAGGAGCCGCAGCAGCGTGCTCTTGCCGCTCCCATTTTGCCCGCTGACCACCAGCACCTCGCCCGCGCGCAGGGCAAAGCTCACCCCGGAGAGCACGGTGCGGGCGCCATACGTGGCGGCCAGATCCTCGGCTATCAGCGCGATCGCCATCCCGGGGATTGTAGCACAGGGGGGGCGCGCCGCGCGCGGGCACAGGGAGGCCCCCTGCCCTACGACACAGGCTGGCGCTCGCGGAGGAGCTTGGGCATCATATCGGGGCTGGGGGGCTGCTGGGCCGACTTGAGGAAGCGCAGGAGGACGTCGTTGAACAGCTCGGACTCGTCCAGAAAGGGGAAGTGCCGGCTGCGGGGCATCATCACCACCTGGGCGCAGCCGACCTCGCCAAACAGGTCGGCCTGGTTGGGGGCCACGATGTCGTCGCGGCCGCCGTGGACGATCAGGGTGGGGACGCGCAGGCGCGTCAGCTCGGGCCGCAGGTCGGTGCGCCACATGGAGCTGACGGCGCGGCGCAGGGTGTTGGCGCTCGACTTGACGCTGTCGTCGATCACCTCGCTCACGGCCGGGTCGCTCGTTTCGCCCAGGAAAAAGCGGAACAGGTAGCGGCGCAGCCAGGGCATACGCGCGAAGCCGTCGGCGAAGAAGGGGCGGTCGGTGAGCTTGAGCAGCCAGGACAGCGAGTCGCCGTCGATCGGGGCGCCCACCGTGGCCACGCGGCTGATCCGGTCGGGGTGGTTGATCGCCGTCTTCAGGGCGACCATGCCCCCCATGGAGTGGCCCACGAGCTGCACCTTGTCGATGCCGAGCTCGTCGAGAAAGCGGATCACCTGGTCGGAGTAGCTTTGGATGCTCTCGTTGGTGTTTTTGCGCCGCGAGTCGCCGAAGCCCCAGAAGTCGAAGGAGTAGGTGCGGAAGTGCTCGGCCGCCACCTCCATCGTTGGGAACCAGTAGCGCCAGCTCCCCAGCCAGCCATGGAGGAACAAGACCGGCCGGCCGCGGCCGAAGACTTCGTAGTGGACAACTTGATTGTCGATGACAACGATACTCATAGGGCGGTGTGCTCTCGCTGTCCGTGGAGGGGCGCGCCCGGGGGGTTATGGCCGTGGCGCCGGCTCAGCTGAGGCTGATGGCTTTCCGGCGCTTGCATGTAATGATAACGTACATCCATAACCGATTTCGCAGGCGGCCCTCCGCCAGAATGAACATAACGTCAGGTGCTGCGCGACCGAAGCTGGGCGACGTTGGTTTCGCGCTCGTGGAGCGAGCGGCGCAGCCGCCACTGAAGCGTCGCGATGTCCTCGGAGATGCCGCGCAGCTGAAGCATCTCCTGCTCGAGCTCCTCCAGCAGGGCCCGCGCGTGCATGCCGACGGCGGTGTTGGTGCGCTCGACCGATAGCTGGCCGACCCGCTCCTGGATGGCCGCGAGCAGTCCCATGAGATTGGCCCAGCTTTCGCTCTCGCTGATCGAGGCGCTCCGCCGGGCGTTATTGCGAGTATCGAGCCAGCCCTGGATCTGGGTTTGCAGCGCGCCGATCCGCTCCTCGAGCTGGCGAACGGCGGCCTGGTCGGGGGCGGCAGCCTGGCCGTCGGTGCGCTGGCTCGCGCTGACCATCTGGCCGAGCTGGTCCTGCAGGTAGGAGATCGAGGCGCTGAGCTGCTGCTGGCGCAGCGTCACGGCCTCCTGCTCGTTGAGCATATCGAGCAGCATATCGCGCAGCTGGGCCGACTCGCTCGCGCTGCGCTGGGCCTGCTCGTGCAGCAGGTGCGGCACGAACCAGAGCAGCAGCGCCAGCAGGGTGATGACGGCGATCCCGAGCGCGACGAAGAGAGCGGTCATACGGGGCCTCCAATGTTCTACACTCAATGATAGAACGGAGGCCGCCGAAGGGTCTACAGCCGGGGATGACAGCTGGATTACGAGTGTGGCCGCGATCGTCATCGTTCGCGCCATTGCCGCCCGGCACTTCCTCTGCTATACTACGGCCGGCCGTACCAGGGCGTACGGCTGCCAGGTGAGGGCCGCCCCGTCCGCGGCTCAAACACTCCCCGCGCCGCCCGCGCTTTCCCCCAGCACTACCCGGTCCAGCCCTGCCAGATCCCGGTGCACGCTCACCCGCGCCCCCGGCATCGCCGCGCGCAGCAGCCCCGCCACCAACTCGCCCTGCCAGGCCCCGATCTCTAGCAGCACCGCGCCGCCCGGCCGCAGGCGCCGCCCGACGGCAGGCAGCAGCCGCCGGTACACATCGCCCCCGTCGGCGCCGCCCTCAAGGGCCAGGTGCGGCTCGTGGGCGCGCACCTGCGGCTCGACCTCGGCGAGGATGGTGTACGGCGGGTTGCTCACCAGCAGGTCGACCGGCCCGGGCAGGGGCTCCAGCAGGTCGCCATGGAGCAGCCGCACCCTCTCGCCCAGCCCGTGCCGCGCCACGTTGGCGGCCGCGACGGCCAGCGCGTCGGGGGAGATATCGGTGGCGTAGACCGTGGCCGTGGGGAAGTTTGCCGCCAGCGCCACCGCGATCGCCCCGCTGCCCGTGCCAATGTCGGCGATGGCGAGGGGCCCGCCGGCCGGGGCCAGGCGCCGGGCCTGGGCGAGGGCCAGCTCGACGAGCAGCTCCGTCTCGGGGCGCGGCACGAGCACCCGCCGGTCCACCGCGAGCTCCAGCCCGAAGAACGCCCGCCGCCCAAGGAGGTAGGCCACTGGCTCCCCGGTAGCCCGCCGGGCGACGAGGGCGCGGAAGGCCGCGAGCTGCGCGGCGTCGAGCTGGTGGTCGCGCTCGGCGAGCAGCCGGGCCCGCGGCCAGCCCATGGTGTGGGCGAGCAGCAGCTCCGCATCGAGGCGGGGCGTCGCGCTGGCGGCCAGCTCGGCGGCGGCCTCGCGCAGCAGGCCGGCGATTGTTTGCATGGCGGTGCCCGCTATAACTGAACAAAGGAACAACGGAACAAGAGAACAGAAGCGCGTGGATGCTCGCCCTGTCCCACTGTTCCGTTGTCCCTGTGCTTTAGCTCGTGCCGGCCGGCCTGCGGCGCTGCGCTAGCTGAGGTGGACGATGGTGGTGGAGCCGTCGCCGGACTTGACGCGGATCACGCCGGGGAGCGCGTCGGTCTCCTCCAGGTCGAGCTCGACGGCGTCGGGGACGACGTGGTCGAGGGTGCCAGCGGAGATGACCACGCTGTTCTCGCCGTCCTTCCAGTCGGCGCTGATGCCGTTGAAGGGGACGCCCTGGGCCACAACGTTGATGTGGCCCTTGCTCCCGATCACCACGAGCGAGGCGTTGAGCTCGCGGGTCTGCGCGCTGAATTGATCGAGCCAGGCCTGCAGCTCTTCGCTGAACGCGTCGGCAAGCGTCATGCCCGTCTCCTTCTAGCGCGCGGGGGGGATGCTGGCGAGGGCGGCGGCGAGCGAGTCCGCGAGGCGGCCGAGCTGGGGCGCGGCGACGGGGTAGGGCAGCGGCTCGCGCTCGACCATCTCAGGGGCCCAGTGGTAGCGGGCCAGGGAGATGGCGGCCTCCTGGCCCACGGACACCGTCGCCTCCCAGTAGCTAACCACGCCCTCGTCGCGCAGGGGCGGGCTGGAGCGGAGCTGGGCCTGCCCCTCGCGGGCGTCGGCCTCGACGACGGCGAGCGGCTCTTCCAGGTAGGACAGGCGGCCGATCACCGCGCCGGCGAGGGCGTCGAGCCGGGCGTCGCGGGCGTCGGGGGATGGCTCGGCGGCGGGGGCCGGGCCGCCGGCGACGCTGATCCGGCGCAGGCTGACGCTGAAGCGGTCGAGGTCGAACAGCTCCAGCCGCAGGGCGGGCCGCCCGGGCGCGGCGGCCAGCTCCAGGGTGCGTGCGCCCTCGCCGGTGGCGGGCAGGGCGGCCACGGCCGCGGCGTCGCCGGCGAGGCGCCGGAGCTCGGCGGCGAGCAGTTTGCTCAGCAGCATATAGGTTTCTCCTGCGTATGCGGTCAGTCGATCCGCCGCTCGGTGAAGTCGCTGCCGTCGAAGGAGAGCAGGCGCTTCTTCTCGTCGATCAGAGTCTCCAGGTGGATGGGCCGGGTCCAGATCTTGTGCAGGTTGCGCATCGTGTCGCGGGCGTAGTCCATCTTCAGGTCGACGCCCTCGTGGCGGTGGCGCAGGTACATCTCGCCGCGGTTGTTATGGTTGCCGTCGTCGACGGTGATCACGGGCTGGCCGAAGTTGGTGAGGCGGAACAGCAGCTTCTCCTTGATCTCCTTGAACTCCCGCGACGCGATCTCATAGAGGTCGGTGTCGCGGTTGTAGCGGAAGGTGAAGAGCTTGTGCTCCATCACAAACTCGGGGGTGAGGAACTCGTCGATAAAGGTGACGTCGTTGTACAGCTTGCGCACCTCGAAGATCTTCTGCCGGCCGAGGCCGAGCTGCCGATCCCAGGCCCGCTTGGCGGCGATGTCGTCGCACTCGTCGTACTCTTTGCCGAACTTGCCCTTGTTCCAGCGGTCCTCGATGTCGCGCAGCAGCTCCAGCCCCACCTTGTAGGGGTTGAGGCGGCCGGAGCCGGTGGCGACCACGCCGGAGTGGAGGTCGGCGAAGGAGATGATCTCGGCGGCCGAGGCCACCTTCTGGGTCATGATCGTGGAGTGCCAGTAGGAGGCCCAGCCCTCGTTGATGATCTTGGTCATCCCCTGGGGGGCGAAGTAGTAGGCCTCGTCGCGGATGATCTCGAGGACGGTGTGCTGCCAGCGCTCCAGGGGCGCGTAGTTCATGAGAAAGAGCAGGATGTCGCGCTGGGGGTTTTCGGGGAAGCGGCGCTGCTTGGCCCGCTCGGCCTCGGCCTTTTTGCGCTGGGCCTCCAGGTACTCGGGCGGGTTGATATAGTCCCGCATGTAGTCGCGGTCGACCCGCAGGCCCTCGACGGCCTCATCCTCGTCGTCGCCGACGATCGGCCGGTGGCTCTGGGCCTCGGGGCGGCGGATGTAGGGCGAGTGGTAGTCGATCAGGTTTTCGAGCGACAGGCAGGTGTCGATGAAGTCCTCGACGAGGTCGTAGCCCACGCGGTCCACGATCCGCTGGATGCGGGTGGCGTGGTTAGCCATGGCGTCGAGCATCTTGCGGTTCGTGTGGGCGAACCACATATTGTGCTTGAAGAAGTCGACGTGGCCGGTGACGTGGGCCATCACCATCTTCTGGGTGACGTCCTCGTTGCCTTCGAGCAGGTAGGCGTAGGAGGGGTTGGTGTTGATCACCATCTCGTAGATGGTGGAGCCCTGCCACACATGGCCCTTCATCAGCTGGTCGAAGTCCATGCCGAAGCGCCAGTGGGGGTAGCGGGTGGGGAAGCCGCCGAAGGCCGCCGTCTCGTAGAGGGTGCGGTAGTCGAGCACCTCGTAGATGATCGGGAAGAAGTCGAGCCCGTAGTCGCGGGCGATCTGCTCGATCTCCTCGCGGGCGGCCTCGAGGTTGGCTGGGAGGCGGGTATTCTTCATCACTTGCCCTTGCCCAGGAAGTCTTTGATCGTGTCGTACACGTCGTCGCGCTCGGCGATCTCGGAGACCACGATCCGCTCGTCGCTCCCCAGGTACTCCTCGAGGTCGTGGGCGAAGCGCCCCGAGCCGTAGAGCGAGCGCACCTGCCCGTAGCAGAACAGGTTCACCTTGGGCAGCAGCTCCTTCTTGAGCAGCTCGATGCACTCGCGCGTGTCGCCGCCGCCCCAGTTGTCGCCGTCGGAGAAGTGGAACGGGTAGATGTTCCACTCGGCGGAGGGGTAGCGCTCGTCGATCAGCCGGTTGCACAGCTTGTAGGCCGAGCTGATCTTGGTGCCACCGCCCTCGCGGATGTGGTAGAACGTTTCCTGGTCGACCTCCTTGGCCGCCGCGTCGTGGACGATGTAGCGGATGTCGATCGCCTTGTACTGCGAGCGCAGCCAGGTCTCGATCCAGAAGGCCGTGATCCGCACCAGCTCCTTCTGCTCGGTGCCCATCGAGCCCGACACGTCCATCATGTAGATGATGACGGCGTTCGACTCGGGGAGCATCGTCTCCTTCCAAGAGCGGTAGCGCATGTCGTCGCGGATGGGCACGACGATCGGGTCGTCCTTGTCGTAGTCGCCGGCGGAGATCTGGCGGCGCAGGGCCTCGCGGTAGGTGCGCTTGAAGTGGCGCAGCGAGTTGGGGCCGGTGCGGCGGATGCCGGAGTACTTGTCCTTCTCGCTGACGATGTTCTTCTTGCCCTTGGGCTGGATGTTGGGCAGCTGGAGCTCCTCGCCGAGGATGGCGGCGAGCTCGTCGAGGGTCACATCGACCTCGAGGGCGTGCTGGCCCGGGTCGGAGCCGGCCTGGCCCTGGCCCGGCTGCCCGTCGCCCTGAGCGATCGGGTCGCCCACGTCGCCCTCGCCCTGGCCGACGCCGCCGCCCTGCTTGGCCCCGTAGCGGAACTGGGGGATGTCGATCTGCGGCACGGGGATGGAGACGAAGCGCTTGCCCTGGCGCCCGATCATCTCCCCGTGGGACATGTACTTGCGCAGATCCTTCTTGATCTTGCCGCGCACGATCTGGCGGAAGCGCCCGAGGTCGCGGTCCACACGCTTCATCGACATAGGGTGGAGGCCCCTCCCCCCGCCCACGCCCGGCCGGGGCGGGGGCAGAGGTTATTCTTCAGGGAGGGCCGGGGCCCTCCCTGCGACCCTCCCGCAAGGGAGGGATGGCTGCGTTTCGAAAGGTTCGGGGCGGGCGAGCTCGGTGTTGCAAGAGCCCTGCCAGGCAGGGCCTAGTAGTTGCCGCGGGTGTCGCCGCGGGCGAAGATCGAGGCCACGTAGTTGAGCACGTCGGTGGCGGACTGCTCGTTGTAGCCGAAGTCGCGGATCAGGCGCGCCTTGACCACGTCGATCTTCTCCTGGGTGTCCTTGTCGATCACCCGGGACACGAGCGAGGTCAGCTTGATGCTGTCCTTCTGATCCTCGAACAGCTTCAGCTCCAGCGCCTTGTGCAGCCGCTCGTTGGTGCGGTAGTCGAAGGTTTTGCCCTCGACCGCGAGCGCGCCGATGTAGTTCATGATCTCGCGCCGGAAGTCGTCCTTGCGGCTTTCGGGGATGTCGATCTTCTCCTCGATCGAGCGCATCAGCCGCTCGTCCGGCTCCTCGTACTGGCCGGTGTAGCGGTTACGCACCTTTTCGCGCTGGGTGTAGGCCTTGATGTTGTCGATGTAGTTGCCGCACAGCCGCTTGATCGCCTCCTCGTCGGCGGAGATCGCGCGCTGCACCTCGTTCTTGACGATCTCGGTGTACTCCTCGCGCACGGTGGCGAGCAGGTCGCGGTAGCGCTTGCGGTCGTCCTCGGAGCTGATCAGGGCGTGGTTCTTCAGGCCGCTTTCGAGCTCGTTGATCACCATGAAGGGGTTGATGTAGCCCTCCTCCTGGTTCGACACGAGCGCGTTCGAGATCTTGTCCTGGATGTAGCGGGCCGAGATGCCCTCCATGCCCTCGCGCACGGCCTCCTTGCGCAGCTCCTTGATGTTGTCCTCGGTGAAGCCCGGCAGCGTCTTGCCGTTGTACAGCTTCAGCTTCTGGAGCAGCGTCAGGTTGGGCTTCTTCGGATCCTCCAGCCGCGTCAGCACGGCCCACATCGCGGCCACCTCAAGAGTGTGGGGGGCGATGTGGACGCGGACCTTCTTCTTGTTGAAGTCGCGGTCGTAGATCCGGACCTCGTCGCGCAGGCGGGTGACGTAGGGGATGTCGATGCGGACGGTGCGGTCCTTGAGGGCCTCCATGAACTCGTTGTTCTCGAGGCGGCGGTACTCGGGCTCGTTGGTGTGGCCGATGATCACCTCGTCGATGTCCGTCTGGGCGAACTTCTTCGACTTGATCCGGTGCTCCTGGCTGGCGCCGAGCAGGTCGTACAGGAAGGCCACGTCGAGCTTGAGCATCTCGACGAACTCGATGATGCCGCGGTTGGCGATGTTGAACTCGCCGTCGAAGTTGAAGGCCCGCGGGTCCGAGTCCGAGCCGTAGATTGCGATCTTGCGATAGTTGATATCGCCGGTCAGCTCGGTCGAGTCCTGGTTCTTCTCGTCCTTGGGCTGGAAGGTGCCGATGCCCACCCGGTCCTGCTCGGAGAAGACGAGCCGGCGCACCCGGATGTGCTTGAGCACCATGCGCCAGTCGCCGTCGTAGCGGCGCATCAGCTCGCGGAAGTGGTAGCGGCAGACGGGGCACAGGTCGCCGACGATCCGGATCTGCTCCTCGTCGGGGCGGCCCTCGTTGAGCTGCGACAGGAACCGCTCGCGCAGCTCCATCGGCACGAGGTGCAGCGGCTCCTCGTGCATGGGGCACTTTTCCCACTCGGCCTCGGGCACCTGCCGCCAGTCGAAGCTGGACGGGTGCTCGATGGTCCCCAGGTGCCAGTCGTAGGTGTAGAGGGCGCCTTCGTCGGTGTGCGAGTAGTGCTCCAGGCCCTTCTTCAGCCGGCGCACGATCGTGGACTTGGAGGAGCCGACCGGGCCGTGGAGCAGCAGCACGCGCTTCTCGGTGCCGTAGCCCTTTGCGGCGCCCTTGAAGAAGTTGACCAGCCGCATCAGCGGGATCTCGAGACCGAAGATCGAATCGTCGCCGTCGAAGGACTGGTCCGAGAAGAACTTGTAGCGGATCAGGCGCTTTTTGGCGTCGATGAACTCTTCCATGCCGTACGACATGATCATGTCGTAGATGCGCTGAAAGCTGTTGCGCGTCACCCGCGGGTCGCGCGCGACGAGGTCCAGGTAGTCCGCAAAGGTTCCGCGCCAGTTTAGCTGTTGGAACTGCTTGCGGTCCTGGAGCTCGCCCAGGAACTGCATCAGCGAGTCGCCGGTCACTGTGGTCATGAGCTCCTCCTGCTGAGGTCGCCCGGCCGCGCGCGTGGCTCGGGCGGGACAGCTAGACCGCCGCACTCCTCGCGCTCAGGCGCTGGGGTGAGCGGCTGAGGCTGTGCGGCGGTTTGCAAACGTGCAGGTGTGCGACCTTGGCTGTACGGTGGCGGGCGTCTGGGGGTACGGGGCGAAAAGCGCCAGCGCTCTGGTGCCCGGCCGCCGTTGCGTATACAGCTTTAGATCTCGTGGAATCTTCGTGAGGAGTCCTGAATAGATCAGGTAATCATATTATAGCAAGGCGCCAGAGGCCCGTCAAGGCGAGTTCCCGGGCATAGGTCTTGCGGCGGCGGCCCCGGCATGGCTGTCCGCTAATTTCGCGTTGTCGAGCCTTCACCGTCCGGCGCTCGCGACCGCATATACTGTCGTGGGACACTTTACCGCTCGACGGAGGACCGATGAGGATCGCCCTTCGCCTCCTGCGCCAGCCCGCGCGCGGCCGCCGCCTCCGCTCCATCCTGCTCCACACGCTGGCCCTCGGCGCGGCCACGCTCGGGCTGGCCGGCGCGTCCGTCTCCATCCCGCTCGACTATGTCGTCCTGGTCGACTTTCAGGGCCCCGGCGCCCCGCTCCCGGCCGCCCACCTGGCCGACGGCGGCCAGCCCTTCGGGCCGCGCGGCGACGGCGCGCCGAGCTACGGCTGGGTCGCCGCCGACGGCCGCACGCCCCTGGCTCTCGACGCCGGCAGCGCCCTCGCCCCCGGCGCCTCCCCCGACCTCCGGCTCGACACCGCCCTGACCACCGCGGCCGCCCCGGGCGCCGCCTGGGAGATCCAGCTCCCCAACGGCCGCTACCAGGTGACGGCGGCCGGCCGCGCCCTCGGCCCCGCCGGCGAGAACCCGCTCCTTGTCGAGGGAACGCGCCTCGGCGGCGCGGGCCCCGCCACCGGCACCGTGATGGTGGCCGACGGCCGGCTCACGGTGTCGGCCCCGGGCGGGCGGAGCTTCGCGATCAGCTACATCGAGATCGCCACCGCCCGCCCCCGGCCCGCCGTGGCCGCTGCCAGCCCCGGGCCCGGCCGCACCGGCGTGCCCCGCGACACGCCGATCACGCTGTCGCTCCAGCTCCCCGACGGCCTGGACGCCCGAACCGTCGACTCGCGCAGCGTTTCCCTTGTCCGCGAGCGCGACGGCGCGCCGATGCCCGCCCAGGTGATCGCCGACGCCACGGGCGCCCGGCTCAGCGTCAGGCCCAAGGGCTTTCTCGACGCCGACACCACCTACCGGCTTTCCGTCACACCCCGGCTCCAGGCCCGCAATGGCATCGCCGCCGCCCCCTTCAGCGTGCTCTTCACCACCGGGCGCGCGGGCGGCCCCCGCCCCGGCCCCGATGGGCTCGGCTTTGATGTGGAGCGCAACCTCGTCCGCGCCGCGCCCGGCGCGCTGTTCACCGGCGTGGTCGTCGGGCCCGGCCACATGCTCTACGTCAGCACGCTCAGCGGCGAGATCCTGCGGGAGGCCATCCGGCCCGACGGCGGCCTCGGCGCCCCCGAAACCATCGCCACCCTTGTCGCCCACGCCGGCAAGCGCGCGATCATCGGCATGGCCTTTGACCCGGCGGCCACCGCCGCCAACCCCATCCTCTGGGTCGGCCACAATGACCCGCAGTACACCTCCGGCGCCGCCGACTGGAGCGGCCGGATCAGCCGGCTGAGCGGGCCCCGGCTCGAATACATCCAGGACTATGTGGTCAACCTGCCCCACTCCTACAAGGACCATATGGTCAACGGCCTCAGCTTCGGCCCCGACGGCGCGCTCTACATCCTTGTCGGCGGCAACTCGGCCATGGGCTCCCCCGACAAAACCTGGGGCTGGCGCCCCGAGCACCTGCTCGGCGCCGCCCTGCTGCGCCTCGACCCGGCGGCCGTGGCTCAGCCCCCGCTCGACGCGAAGACCGAGGAGGGCGGCAGCTACGACCCCTACGCGCCCGGGGCGCCGCTCACCCTGTACGCGACCGGCCTGCGCAACGCCTACGACATGGTCTGGCACGCGAACGGCGCGCTGTACGTGCCGACCAACGGCTCGGCCGCCGGCGGCGACACACCGGCCACCCCCGCTGGCTTCGCCGACGAACCGGCCTGCGTGCGCCGCGGCTACCGTGGCCCCGCCGTGCCCGCCGTGACAAAGGTGGAGAACCAGGACGACTGGCTGTTCCGCGTCGAGGCCGGCGGCTACTACGGCCACCCCAACCCCCGCCGCTGCGAGTGGGTCGCCCATGGCGGCAACCCCACCGCCGGCGACGACCTCGCCCAGATCGCCGGCTACCCGGTCGGCACCGCGCCCGACCCGAACTGGCGCGGCCCGGCCTTCGACTTCGGGCCCAACCGCTCGGCCAATGGGATCATCGAGTACGGCGGCGCGGCCTTCGGCGGCCGGCTGCGCGGCGCCCTGATTGCGACCCAGTACAGCACCGACGACCTCGTCGTGCTGTGGCCGGGCGGCCCGCGCAACGACATCGTCGCCGCCAGAACGGCCATCCCCGGCCTGACCGACCTGAGCAAGCCGCTCGACCTGGCCGAGGACCCGGCGACGGGCAACCTTTATGTGGTTGAGTTCGGCCCGCCCAGCATGATCAGCCTGCTGCGCCCGCTCGACAGCGCAGGCGGCATGTAGCGCGCCCGGCGGCCGTAGGGCGGAGGCGCGATGGGGCGGCTGCCGGCTCGGCCGCTGCGGTCTACCCCGCTACCTGCACCGGGCCGGCGAACACCTCGCCGATGATCTCCTCGATCGGCGGCTCGGCGATGTTGACGTCGGCGACGGGCAGCTCGGCGAGCAGGCGGGCGCCCACGCGCGTCGTGTCCGCGCGGCCAACGCGCAGCTCGGCCTCCAAGCCGTCGAGCCGCTGCACCTCGCCGAAGGTCGCCAGCTCGGCGCGGCCCACCGGGTGGGCCAGGGTGACGTGGATGATCTTGTGCGGCGCGGCCTGCTCGATCATGCGCTGGAGATTGCCGTCATAGAGCAGCCTGCCGCTGTTGATCACGATGATCCGCTTGCAGAGCGCCGTCACGTCGGCCATGTAGTGGCTGGTGAGCAGCACGGTGGCCCCGTAGCGCCGGTTGTACTCGGCCACGAACTCGCGCACCCGGGCCTGCATCGTCACGTCGAGTCCGATCGTCGGCTCGTCCAGGAACAGCACCTTCGGCTGGTGCAGCAGCGCCGCCGCCAGCTCGCACTTCATCCGCTCCCCGAGGCTGAGCTTGCGCACCTGCTTCTTCAGCAGGTCGCCCAGCTCCAGCAGCTCGGTCAGCTCGGCCAGCGCCCGCCGGTACTGCGCGTCCGGCACCTCGTAGATCACCCGGTTGACCTCGAACGTTTCCAGCGCCGGCAGGTCCCACAACAGCTGTTGCTTCTGCCCCATGACCAGGGTGATCTGCTTCAGGAAGTCGCCCTTGCGCGCGAACGGCGTGTGCCCCTGCACCCGCACCTCGCCCCCCGTCGGGTGCAGCAGCCCCGACAGCACCTTGAGCGTGGTCGTCTTGCCGGCGCCGTTCGGCCCCAGAAAGCCGACCATCTCGCCGTCCTCGATCGCGAACGAGATGTCGTCCACCGCCTTGACCGTCTCGTACCGCCGGCGCACAAACGCGCGCAGCGAGCCGGCCAGGCCCGGCTCCTTGCGGTGGACCTCGTAGTATTTGCGCAGGTTGTGGATGGCGATAGGCATAGGTTAGAACCTGTAAGGGCTCACGGCGGCCAAAAACTCCCCCGCGACGGTGTCCCAGTCAAACTGCGTGACGTGGCGCCGCCCCCCCTCGCCCAGCTCTCGCCGCCACTCGGGGCGCTCCAGCAGGTCGACCAGGGCCTCGGCGAGGGCGGCGATGTCGCCGGGCGGCACGAGCGTGCCGGCCACGCCGTCGGGGACGACCTCGGGGATGGCGGCGGAGCGGGCGGCCACGATCGGCAGGCCGGCGGCCATTGCCTCCAGAAAGACGATCCCGAAGCCCTCCTGCACGCTCGGCAGGCAGAAGATGCCGGCGCGGCGGTACCAGGCCACCACCTCATCGTCGTCGGGCAGGCCGCCGAGCAGCAGCGCCGACTCGCCCAGGCCCAGCTCAGCCGCGAGGGCGCGCAGCCGCACATGCTCCGGCCCGTCGCCCACCACCACAAGGCGGGCGTCGGGGGCGGCCAGGCGCGCGAGGGCGAAGGCGCGCAGCAGGTCGGCCACGTGTTTGCGCGGGTACTGGCGGGCTACACACAGGATCGTGTGCCCCTCGCGCGCGGGGCCGCCCGGCGCGTCGAGCAGCCGGCGCCAGCGAGCGAGGTCGATCCCCTCGGGCACCAGGCGCACCCGGGCGGCCGGCACGCCATAGTGCTCGCCGATCTTGCGCCGGCAGTAGTCGGAGGTGGTGAGCACCAGCGGCGCCCGGCGGGCGTTGTGCCGCTCCAGCCGCGACAGCGACCACAGCAGCCGGCGCACCGCGCCGCGCTCGTGGAGCAGCTCCTCCGCGATCACGCCCTTGACGCTGCACACATAGGGCGCGCCTGGGCTGCCGGAGACGGCGAAGCCGTCGATGTCGAAGCCGACCACGAGGTCGTAGCGCAGGGCGCGCAGCAGCGCCGGGAGCTGGAGATTGAACAGGACGCGGCGGGCGGTCAGGTTGGCCGGCCAGGCGGCCGTCGGGCCGATCCGCGACACGTGGTGGCCGCGAGCCTGGAGCGCCCGGCCGAGCCCGCCGATTGCGGCGGCCGTCCCGCTACCGTCCACAACCTGCCGCAACCACGAGTCGAGAAAGGCGATCCGGAGTGTCACGATGTGGGCCTCGCGTAGAAGGAGCGCGCTATGCTAAAGTATAGCCGCGTTTTGGCCGACGGGTAATGGAGTAGGGTGTCTGATGCTCCGCAAGTTCAACGTGCTCCTGCGCGCCGCCTGGGCCGACGCCCTGGCCTACCGCGGCCAGGTCTTTATCTGGATGCTGACGGGCGTGCTCCCCCTGGTGATGCTCGCCGTCTGGCGCACCGTCGGCGGCGACGGGGGCGTGGCCGGCTACAGCGGCGACGACTTCGTGGCCTACTACGTGGGCGCCCTGGCCGTCCGCCAGATCACCGGCGTCTGGGTGATCTGGGACATCGAGCGGGACATTCGGCTCGGCGAGCTGTCGCCGCACCTCCTGCGCCCCTACAACCCGCTGCTGCGCTACCTCGCGCTGGCCCTGAGCGACAAGCCTCTGCGCCTGGTGATGGTCATCCCGATCTGCCTGATCGCGCTGCTGCTCGCCCCGGGCGCCCTCCCCCGCCCCGACGCCCTGAGCCTGGCCGCCCTCGCCCTCGCCATCCCGCTGGCCTTCCTGGTCTACTTCTGCAACCAGTGCGCGGTCGGCCTGCTCAGCTTCTGGTGGACGCAGGTGCTGGCCCTCCAGGACTTCTGGTTCGGCATCTACGCCCTGGCCAGCGGCTACCTCGTGCCCCTGGACCTGTTCCCGCCGCAGGTGACGTTCTTCATCAACCTGCTGCCGTTCCGGGCCATGCTGGCTTTTCCCCTGGAGCTGCTGCTCGGCCGGCTCGGCCCCGCCCAGATCGCCATCGGCCTCGCCCACCAGCTGATCTGGCTCACGCTGCTTTATGGCGCCATGCGCCTGCTTTGGTCCCGCGGCCTGCGCCGCTACGGCGCCGTCGGCGCGTAGCCCGCCCCCGCCCCTGGCGCCCCCCGTACTTTCATCCTTCTTGCTGCCATGCCGCCCTGGCGGCAGGCGCCTCGGTGTCGGTCAACCTCGCCACCGACCCGGCCACCGGCGAGCGCACCGCGACCCAGGTCACGGCGCTCACGGCGCAGCACCAGCTGTATCTGCCGCTGCTGAGAAAGTAGGGGACAAGGGGACAGTTCCGCCCCCAGAGGCGCTTGGCCAGTGTGATCGCGCCCCGCGTCCCCTTGTCACCTGAGCGCGCGGAGCCCCGTGTACCCCGAGCGAGCGGAGCGACGGGTGCCTCTTCAGTTGACAGCGCGCCCCCCGGCGGCGATAATGGCCGGGCGCCATGATCGAACTCACCGACGTCGCCTACAGCTACCCCGGCGCCCCCCGACCGACCCTCGCCGGCCTTTCGCTCGCCATCCCTGATGGGGAGTTCCTGCTCGTCTGCGGCCCGAGTGGGGCCGGCAAGTCGACTTTTCTGCGCCTGCTCAACGGGCTGGCCCCGCACTTCTACGGCGGCCGGTTCGCCGGTTCCGTGCGCCTGTGGGGCCGCGACACCCTGCGCCACCAGCCCCGCGACCTGGCCGACCTGGTCGGCTTCGTGTTCCAGGACCCCGAGGCCCAGTTCGTGGTCGACGCCGTCGAGGACGAGATCGTCTTCGGCATGGAAAACCTCGGCCTGGGCCAGACGGTGATGCGCCGGCGGGTCGAGGAGGTGCTCGACCAGCTCAGCATCGCCCACCTGCGCGGCGCGCGGGTGAGCACGCTCAGCGGCGGCGAGCGGCAGCGGGTGGCGATCGCCGCGGCCCTGGCCGCCCAGCCTCGGGCCCTCGTGCTCGACGAGCCGACCAGCCAGCTCGACCCCCACGGCGCCGAGGAGGTGCTTTCCGCCCTGCAAAAGCTCAACGCCGACCTCGGGATCACAGTGGTGCTGTGCGAGCACCGCCTGGAGCGCGTGGTCCAGTACGCCGACCGCGTGCTGTACTTCCCCGGCGATGGGGAGGCGAAGGGGGACAGGGGGACAGGGGGACAGGGGGACAGGGGGACGGAGGCGCGGGGCAACTCGGTGGCGGCTCCGATCGTGGGGCCGGTGCGCGAGATGTTAGCGCTCATCCCGCTGGTGCCGCCGCTCCAGGGGCTCGGCCGGGCGCTCGGGTGGTCGCCGCTGCCGCTCACGATCAAGGAGGGGCGGCGCTTCGCGCAGGAGGAGGGGCGGCGCTTTGTAGAGGGGGCGGTTCGGCCGGTCGTGAGCGCAGAATCGGTGAGCCGCGACATCCCGTCGGCCGGTGGTCCTGGCGTCCCCTTGTCCCCCCCTCCCCCCATCGCCCTGCGGCTGCACGACGTGACGCTGCGCTACGGGGAGCACGAGGCGCTGTTCCGGGTGAGCCTGGAGGCGCGGGCGGGCGGGCTGCTTGCGCTGATGGGCCGCAACGGGAGCGGCAAGTCGAGCCTGCTCAAGGCCGTGGTTGGGCTGGTTCGGCCCCAGGAGGGGCGGGTTGAGCTGCGCGGCCGCGAGGTCGGGCGGCGGCCCACGGAGGAGCTGGCCCGCGAGGCCGGCTATGTGCCGCAGGACCCACGCAGCATCCTGTTCCACGACACCCTGCGCGAGGAGCTGGCGTTCACCCTGCGCGCCCGCGGCGTTGCCGACGACGGCGCGATCGAGCGCACACTCGGCGCGCTCGGCATCGCCCACCTGGCCGGGCGCTACCCGCGCGACCTGAGCGGCGGGGAGGCCCAGCGGGCCGCCCTTGCCGCCGTCTTCGTGGGCGACCCGCCCGTGCTCCTGCTCGACGAGCCCACCCGCGGGCTTGACTACGCCGCCAAGTCGGAGCTGGCCCGGCTGCTGCGCGCCCTGTGCGCCGCCGGCCGGGCCGTGATCATGACCACCCACGACGTGGAGCTGGCCGCCGCCTGCGCCGACCGCGTGGCCCTGCTCGGCGACGGCGAGCTGGTGGTGGAGGGGCCTGCGGCCGAGGTGCTCGGCGACAGCCTGATCCTTTCATCCCAGATCGCCAAGCTGTTCCCGGGCCGCGGCTGGCTCACCCTCGACGACGCCCTCGCCGGTCTGGGAGCTAATTGATCCCCCTGTCCCCTGGAACTGGTATACCCCAATGAACCTCACACGCATCCTGAGCCTGTTCATCGCCCTGGCCGTTCTCGCCACAGCCGCCCCCGCCCGCGCCCAGGCGCCCGTGCAGCAGATGCGGGCCTTCTGGGTCGACAACCTCAACCCCGGCTTCTTCAACCACCCGCAGGTCGACGAGCTGGTGGAGAACGCCGTGCGGGCGAACGCCAACACGATCATCGTCGAGGTGCGGCGCCACGGCGACGCCTGGTTCAACAACGGCCGGGTCGAGCCGCGCGCGGGCGACCGCCGGCTAGGCCCCGAGGCCGCGTTCGACCCCCTGGGCTACATGCTGGAGAAGGCCCACTCGATGGGGATCAAGGTCCACGCCTGGCTGGTGATCTCGGTGGCCTGCCGCCCGAGCGACCCGCTGTGGGGCCACCCCGAGCACCTGTGCACGGCCCACGGGCCGAACGCTCAGGGCGCAGAGCGCTGGACGACGGCGACCTACGGCGGCCAGCAGGTGGGCGACCTCGACTTCGGCCACCCGGCGGCGGTGCAGCATCTGGAGCGGGTGGTGACGAGCCTGCTGAGCGCCTACCCCGCCCTCGACGGCCTCCATTGGGACTACATCCGCTACGGCGGGGAAAGCTATGGCTACAACCAGGTGAGCCTGGGGCGGTTCAACCAGGCCAACGGCCGGCCGCTCGACAGCCGGCCGGAGCCGGGCGACTGGGCCTGGGGCCAGTGGCGGCGCGACCGGGTGACGGAGACGGTGCGGCGGCTGTACATCCGGGCGAAGGCCATCAAGCCCGACGTCCAGATCAGCGCGGCGACGATCACCTGGGGGGGCCTGGGCAGCTACAGCCCCGGCGACTGGCCGAACTCCTCGGCCTACCGCACAGTGTTCCAGGACTGGCCGGCCTGGCTGGAGGAAGGGATCGTCGACTTCGCCGTGCCGATGCACTACTTCGCGGAGGGCGAGGGGCGCACACGCGACTGGTACGACAGCTGGCTGCGCTTTGACCGCGAGCGGGTCGGGCGGCGGGCGATCGTGGCCGGCGTGGGCGCCTGGCTGAACAGCGGCGAGCAGAACATCGCCCAGGTGCAGCGGGCCCTGGCCCCCGACGAGCGGGGCCGGGCCCTGGCCGGCGTGGCCTTCTTCTCCTACAACCAGCCGACGGCGGGCAGCAACCCGGAGCGGCGGCGGGCCTTCATGGACCAGCTGCGGGCGACCGTCTTCGCCGGGCCGGCCCAGGCCCCGAGCTGGCCCTGGATCGAGGCGCCGACCGGCGGCCATCTCCAAGGGATCGCCGCGGTCGACGGCCAGGTGGCGGCAGGGGCGAAGGTGACGCTGATCCGCGAGGGCCAGTGGCTCAAGGACATCGGCAGCGGGCCCGACGGCTGGTTTGGGGCCGTCGAGCTGCCGCCCGGCCGCTACACCGTCGTCTTCACCACCTGGGACGGGCGCCAGGGCGCCGTCGAGACGACGATCACGCCCGGGCTGGTGACGAGCTTGTAGCCGGGCGACCGACGGCAATACCGCGCGGGGAGGGCGTGGCCTTCCCCGCATTGTCATACCTCGATCCGTTCGACCCCGCGAGAACCGATAAAGGCGGCGAAGGCGCAGACCCCCAGGGTGAGGGCCACGGCCAGCACCCAGCCGGCGAGCCGGACGCCGAAGCCGGAAAGGGCGTCGAGGCCGAGGCCGACGCCGAGGGCGCCGGCGCCGCCGACGAACAGGAGCAGCAGGCCGAGGTAGAGCGGGTAGAAGGCGGCGCTGAGGCAGCCGGCGCGAAAGGTGGTTTGCTGCTGCGGGTTCTCCCAGTCGAGGCGGGGGAAGGCGGCGCCGAGGCCCAGGCCGAACGCGGCGCAGCCCATCCCCGCGAGCAGGAGCAGGCCGAGCTGGGCCAGCAGCTCGGCCGGGGGAGTGCGGCTGAGCAGGCCGAGGACGAGAATGAACAGGGTGCCGACGAGGGGGTAGGGCAGGTAGGCCAGGGCGAACTTGCCGAGCAGAAGCCGCCACGGGCTGATGGGGGCCAACTTGAGCATCCAGAACGCCTTGCCCTCGCGGCTGATCCCGCTGCCGGCCAGGGCGCTGGACAAGGCCAGGCAGATGTAGAAGGCGATGCCGACGCTGGCCAGGCTCGCGATCTGGCCGAGCCACTCGGGCGTGTCGCGGCCCGGCCGCCCGGGCAGCGGGCGGGAGAAGAGCTGGAAGATCCAGATCCCGGCCAGGGCCAGGGGGAAGATCACCTGCTGGAGGTTGCGCAGGTCGCGGAAGAACAGCCGCAGGTCCTTGCGCAGCACCGCCCGCGACTGGGCGGGCAGGAAGGGGAGCAGCCGGTCGAGCGGCCCCACGCCCGCTGCCTCGCGCCGGGAGGCCTCCTGGCGCTTCGGCCGGCCGCCCTCGGCGCGGACGTTGCTCCAGCCGTCGTAGTACAGCCGCTCGGCGAGCACGAGGCAGCCGGCGAAGACGGCGAGCGACAGGCCGGCGAACAGCCCGCCGTAGAGCAGCAGCGGCCCCACGTCGCCCTCGCCGGCGGCGACCAGGGCGCGGGCGGCCCACGCCGACGGGAGCAGGGGCGCGTTGACGGCGAGGAGCGCCCCGAGGCCGCCGCCCCCGGCGACGGTGGGGGCGAGCTCGCGGCTGAACTGCGAAACGATGTAGAAGATCACGCCGACCATGCCGCCCAGCAGGCTGACGATCTCGCGGGCCCGCCGCGCCGGCAGCAGGCGCACCACACCCATCACCAGCAGCGCGCCGACGCCGGCGGGGATGAGCGGCAGCAGCAGCAGGGCGACGACGGCGACGACGACGTACAGCGGGCCAAAGCCCATCCCCTGGCCGTAGCCGATCAGGGCGGGGGCGAGCAGGGCCAGCAGCATCAGGGCGAGGGGCGCGATAGCGTCGAGGAACTTGACGGCGAAGACGGCGCGCATCGGCACCGGGGCGACAAGCAGCATGTCGATGTCGCCCGACAGGTACAGGGTGTTGAGCAGGCCGCTGAAGCTCGACAGGATCAGCAGCACGAGGGCGGCGAACAGCAGGCCGCCGGGGACGGCCGCCAGGTAGGGCCCAATGTCGGCGGGGAGGTCGGGGTTCTCCGCGGCGACCCTGGCCAGCTCCGCGGCGAACGCCGGGTCGCGCAGGCCGGCCACGGCGAAGCGCACGACGTTGTACAGCCCGAAGGCGGCGAAGGCGACCACGAGGCCGAGCAGGACGACGCCAACTTTGCCGCGCAGCCGCCCGCGCCAGAAGGTGTTGCGCAGCACCTGGAGGCGGGCGCGGAGGAGCACAAGGGTTGAGCGCATCACGCCTTCAGCGCCTCCGCCACGGCCGCCTCCTCGTCGCCGCCGGTGAGGCCGAGGAAGATGTCTTCGAGCGAGGCGTCGCCGCCGGCGCGCAGCTCGTTAAGGGTGCCCGCGGCGATGATCGCGCCCTTGTTGATGATGAACACCCGGTCGCACATGCGCTCGGCGATCTCAAGGATGTGGGTCGACATAAAGACGGAGGTGCCGCGGTCGGCGATGCGGCGCAGGATATCTTTGATCAGGCGGGCGCTGCGCGGGTCGAGGCCGACGGTGGGCTCGTCGAGGAAAAAGGCCCGCGGCTCGTGGAGCAGGGCCCCGGTGAGGGCGGCCTTCTGGCGCATGCCGTGGGAGTAGCCGCCCAGGAGCTCGTCGCCGCGGTCCTCCAGGCCGAACAGGCGCAGCAGCTCCTCGCCGCGGCGGGCGGCGGTGCGCGGGTCGACCTGATACAGGCCGGCCATGAACTGGATGTACTCGCGGGCGGTGAGCTTGTCGGGCAGGTAGGGCTGGTCGGGGACGTAGCCGAGCAGAGCCTTGGCCTTGAGGGGCTCCTGCTGGATGTCGTAGCCGCCGATGCGGGCGTTGCCGGCGGAGGGGCGCAGCAGGCCGATCAGCATCTTGATCGTCGTGGTCTTGCCGGCGCCGTTCGGCCCGAGGAAGCCGACGATCTCGCCGGGGTAGACGGCGAGATCGACGCCTTTGACGGCGACGGTTTCGCCGTAGCGCTTTTGCAGGCCGGCCGCCTCGATCATCGGCGCCTGGCCGCTCCCGTTCTGCATAGGCTCCCCATGTTCAGGCAATGGCCGCCGGGCCTCGGTGCAGCGCCAGCAAGTACCCGGCCAGCGTCTTTACTGTGTTGTACGTGCCGAGGGGCGGCGCGGTTTCATGTGGCGGGGCGGCCGGCGGGCCGGCGCCGATGTTCGCTGCGCCAAGTGTAGCACGGGTCCACGGCGCGCATTCGCATAATGGCCGAGTTGACCATCGGGCGTTAGTATGGCACCCTCCGCAGGACGCGCGGGCTTCGTATGGCGGCTGGCTGGCCGCCTGTGATGGACTAAGAAGGAGGCTGAGATGCTGCGTATCGCCGAAGAGGTTGCCGTTGCCGTCGAGGAGGGCCGCGCGGTGGTGGCCCTGGAAAGCACCCTGATCAGCCACGGGCTGCCGTACCCGTACAATCTCGAGGTCGCCGCGGCGCTGGAGGCCGAGGTGCGGGCCGGCGGGGCGGTGCCGGCGACCGTGGGCGTGGTGGCGGGCGTACCGACGGTCGGCCTGCGCCGGGAGGATCTGGAGCGCTTCGCGGGGCCCGGCGCCGGCGTGCGCAAACTGTCGCGCCGCGATATCGGCGCGGCGGTAGCCGCCGGCGCCGACGGGGCCACGACGGTGGCGGCTACGATGGCTTTGGCCGCCGCGGCCGGGGTCGAGGTGTTCGCCACGGGCGGGATCGGCGGGGTGCACCGCGGGGCGGAGCGGACGTGGGACATCTCGGCGGATCTGACCGAGCTGGCGCGCACGCCGGTACTGGTGGTGTGCGCCGGCGCGAAGGCGATCCTCGACCTGCCGGCGACGCTGGAGCAGCTGGAAACGCTGGGCGTGCCGGTGGTGGGGCTGGGGGTGGACGAACTGCCGGCCTTTTACAGCCGATCGAGCGGCCTGCCCTTGCCGGCCCGCGCGGCCGACGGCGCCGAGGCCGCGCGGATGTGGCGCGCCCAACGCCGCGGCGCGCCGTTCACCGCGCCGGGGGGGCTGTTGTTGTGCGTTCCGCCGCCTGACGCCGTGGCGCTGGCGCGCGACGCAGTGGAGACGCATATCGTCAGGGCCCTGGCCCGGGCCGAGGCCGCGAATGTGCGCGGGCCGGCGGTGACGCCGTTTCTCCTCGCGGCGATGGCCGAGGAAACATCGGGCGAGAGCGTGGCCACGAATGTGGCGCTGCTGCGCAACAACGCGGCGGCCGCGGCGGCCGTGGCGGCGGCACTCGCTTCGCTGCCGTGACTATACTCCGCGTCAACTACTTGACAAGTTGCGTTATCATCCCTATACTGCAACTCGCAGTCATCAGAAGAACTTAGGCTGCCAGTCGCACCCTCACGCAAGCCAGACCCACGCGCTTAACCCCGACCTGTTGAGTGCATCCGACACGCCTTTGCGAGGGCGCGGCTCCTCCCTGCGCGGGGAGGGGCCGCTACGTGTCTCTCTCTCGATCCCTTCTTTCCCTAGGCGAGGAGCAGAGAACCGATGCTCAAGCGCACTCCGACCACATGGAAGCCGGCCGAGCCGCAGTCGCTGGAGCACGAGACGGATAGCGAGATGGCGGACGCCGACGAGCTCGCCCCCGAGGCCCAGGGGGCGGCGAAGCCGGCGGAGCCGTCGCTCGACGCGGTGCAGCACTACCTGCAAGAGATCGGCCGGGTGGCCCTGCTGAACGCCCGCGAGGAGGTCGATCTCGCGGAGCGGATCGAGCGCGGCGACGCCGCCCAGGAGCGGCTGGAGGCCGGCGAGGAGCTGGCGCCGCGGCAGCGGCTAACCCTGCACCAGGAGGTCGAGCGGGGCAACGAGGCGCGCCGCCACTTGATCCAGGCCAACCTGCGCCTGGTCGTCTCGATCGCCAAGAAATACGTCGGGCGAGGCCTGTCGCTGCTGGACTTGATCCAGGAGGGCAACATCGGCCTGATGCGGGCGGTGGAGAAGTTCGACTACCGCAAGGGCAACCGCTTCTCGACCTACGCGACGTGGTGGATCCGCCAGGCCGTGACGCGGGCCATCGCCGAGCAGGGCCGCACGATCCGGCTGCCGGTGCATATGAGCGAGTCGGTCGGGCAGGTCAAGCGCACGGCCGAGCGGCTGTCGCAGTCGCTGGAGCGGCAGCCCACGGCCGAAGAGATCGCGATCGCCCTCGGCCAGCCCCTGGAGCGCATCCAGCGCGTGCTGGAGGCGGCGCGCCGCCCCGTCTCCCTGGAAACCCCGGTGGGCGACGAGGGCGAGCACACACTGGGCGACTTCCTCCCCGACGACGAGATGCCGACCCCGGGCGACGCGGCCTCGGCGCTGCTGCTCCAGCGCGACCTGTCGGCGGCCCTGGACCACCTGAACGAGCGCGAGCGCCGGATCATCGACCTGCGCTACGGCCTGGTGGACGGGCGGCGGCGCACGCTGGAGGAGGTGGGCCGGGCCCTGGGGATGACGCGCGAGCGGGCGCGCCAGATCGAGGCCGAGGCGCTGCGCCGGCTGCGCAGCCCCGACGTCGGGCAGCACCTGCGCGACTACCTGGAGTAGGCGCCGGGCGAGCAACACACAAAAGAGGCACGAAGGCGAAAACCTTCGTGCCTTTTCGTCGTGCTAGTGATCCGCCCGCCGACCCCCGCCAGGCGGACGCCGCGCGGCTAGAAGCGGGCGCCGCGGCCGGCGCTGCTGCCGCCGCGCATCTGCTCGAAGCAGGAGCTGCAGTAGACCGGCTTGGTGCCGCGAGGAATGAAGGGGACGGTCGTCTCCTGGCCGCAGTTGGCGCAGTTGACCTTGTGGGCGACGCGCTCGCGGGGGCCGCCCATGCCGCCCGAGCTGGACGCGCCCATGCGGTCGCCGCCGCCGGCGGCCATCTGGGCCTTGCGCGCCTGGCGGCACGAAGGGCAGCGGGTGGGCTCGTTGACGAAGCCCTTCGAGGCGTAGAACTCCTGCTCGCCGGCGGTGAACACAAAGTCCATCCCGCAGTCCCGACACGTGATTGTCTTGTCCGCGAAGCTCATTGCTCGCTACTCCTGAGAAGTGGGGCTAGTGCCGTGGTGTGGTCCGCGCCTGGGAAGCGAGCAGGTGCCTGGTCCTGTCCCGGGGGTCGGTGAGAAGGCCGCCGTTGCCTTTCGCGCCAGTTGTCGTCCCTGGCCATGCATTATACGTGGTTTTTACCCCCTCGCAACGGCGCTTCCCAACGCGGATTGGACAGATTTATAACCTTTTGCCCTGATGGTACGCAAAACGGGGGGCGCGGGACCCCCCGTTCGGCGCGACAAGCGTGTGGAGCTAGGACAGCTCGACGGCGACCCAGGCCCGCACGGCCTGGCCCTCCTCGCGCTCGCCGAGCCGGCGCTGGTGGGGCTGGCCGGGGCGGTGGGTGCGGGCGGCGGCGGCGACGAACTCGCGGAACAGCGGGTGGGGCTGGTTGGGCCGCGACAGGAACTCGGGGTGGAACTGGCTGGCCACGAACCAGGGGTGGTCGCGCAGCTCGATCACCTCGACCAGGCGGTTGTCGGGGGAGTGGCCGCTGATCACAAAGCCGGCCTCTTCAAGCAGGGGGCGGTACTTGTTGTTGAACTCGAAGCGGTGGCGGTGGCGCTCCATCACCTCGGCCTGGCCGTAGGCGGCGTGGGCCCGGGTGCCGGGCTTGAGCACGCACGGGTAGACGCCGAGGCGCATGGTGCCGCCCTTCTCGGTGATGTCGCGCTGGTCGGGCATCAGGTCGATCACTGGGTGCTGGGTGTGCGGGTCGAACTCAGTGGAGTTGACCTCGCGGCTGCCGATCACATGGCGGGCGAACATAATCGTGGCGCACTGCATGCCCAGGCACAGCCCCAGGTAGGGGATCTTGTGGACGCGGGCGTAGTCGGCGGCCATGATCTTGCCCTCGATGCCGCGGTCGCCGAAGCCGCCCGGCACCACGATTGCGTGCACATCGTGAAGCAGGGCCTCGGGGCCGTCGCGCTCGACCTGCTCGGCGTGGATCCAGCGCACGTCGATGTCGAACTCCTGGTGCAGGCCGGCGTGGCGCAGGGCCTCCACGACGCTGATGTAGGCGTCGCGCAGCTCGACATACTTGCCGACCAGGCCGATCGTGAGCACCCGCTTGGGCTGCTTGATCATGCTGACCAGGTCGTGCCACTGGCTGAGGTCGGGCGGGACGCAGGGGAGGTCGAGCCGGTCGCACAGGTAGTCGCCGAGGCCGGCCTCCTCCAGCACAAGGGGCACCTCATAGATCGAGTCGACCGTCTGGACGGGGATGACGGCGCGGGTGTCGACATCGGCGAAAAAGGCGACCTTGTCGCGGATCTCGTCGGAGATGGCGAAGTCGGCGCGGCACAGGATGACGTCGGCGTTGATGCCGACGCCGCGCAGAGCCATGACCGAGTGCTGGGTCGGCTTGGTCTTCAGCTCGTCGGTCGAGCCGATGTGGGGCAGCAGGGTGACGTGGATGTAGAGGACGTTGTCGCGGCCGACCTCCTTGCGCATCTGGCGGATGGCCTCCAGAAAGGGCAGGCTCTCGATATCGCCGACGGTGCCGCCGATCTCCACGATCACCACATCGGCGCTGCTTTGCCTGGCGACGGCGGCGATGCGGGCCTTGATCTCGTCGGTGATGTGGGGGATGACCTGGATGGTGCCGCCGAGGTAATCGCCGCGGCGCTCCTTGGCGATCACCGAGGAGTAGATCTGGCCGGTGGTGATATTGCTCAGGCGGGACAGGTTCTCGTCGATAAAGCGCTCATAATGGCCGAGGTCGAGGTCCGTCTCGGCCCCGTCCTCGGTGACGAAGACCTCGCCGTGCTGGTAGGGCGACATGGTGCCCGGGTCGACATTCAGGTACGGGTCGAGCTTGAGCACCGAGACGCGCATGCCGCGGCTCTTCAGGAGACGGCCGATCGAGGCGACGCTGATGCCCTTGCCGACCGAGGAGACCACACCACCGGTGACAAAGATGTACTTAGTCATGCTCGCTAACACTCCTTATGCGGAAATCAAAGCCGTCGGTCTGGGCGCCCCGCCGTGCGCCGCCCCGGCCCGGGCGGACCATACCGCCCCTGACTACAGGCCGTAGGCTGCAAAAAATGAGTGGGTCGGTCAACCAAAGGGTTGAGCCGACCCACCAGCGTGCATATGAGCTGTGAACCGTTTTCCCATAGCGCGCAGCGTGTCAGCCACACCGGCCGGAGCGACGTTACTCTTTCACATATTCTACACCGATACGCGCCAGCGCTGGCGAGGTTTCGCGTGCGCGCTTCGTGTAGCCCAGGGCGACCGCCCGCGCGGGCTGGTCATCAATACAAACGTCGTGCGGCCCCTTTTTACAGCACCTTAACACATGACAGAACGGTTACGGGGGCCTGACGCGGGCTAAACGTTGACGGTGCGCAGGACGACGACTTTGGTTTCCTCACCCTCGGGGGGGAGGGTGGCGGCGGTGACGCTGAGCTTCTCCTCGGGGGTGTACTCCTTGAGGCCGACCTCGTTGGTGAACTTTTCGAGGGGGGCGAGGTCGTACTCGAAGGAAAGCTGGGCGGCGGCGAAGTGCATGGGCACGACAATGCGCGGCTCGAGCTGGGCGATCACGTTGACGGCCTCGGCGGAGCCGATCGTTTCGCCGCCGCCGACGGGGATGAACAAAACGTCGACCTCGCCGATCGCCTCGATCTGGCCCTGGCTGAGCTCGTGGCCGAGGTCGCCGAGGTGGCAGAAGACGACGTCGTCGAGGTGGATGACATAGACGGTGTTGTCGCCGCGCTCCTTGCCCTTCTCCTTGTCGTGGGAGGTGCGGACGCCGGAGATCAGGACGCCGCCGACCTCGTAGTCGCCGGGGCCGTCGATGACGAAGACCTTATCGCGCATGGGGCGGACGGCGGCGACGTTGTTGTGGTCGTCGTGCTGGTGGCTGACGGTGACGATATGGGCGGTCGGCTTGCCGATGTCGAGGCCGGTGGTGCGGCCATACGGGTCGCACACGATGATCCCGTCGCGGCCGCGGAGCCGGAAGCTGGCGTGGCCGAGGAACTGAACGTCTGGCACCGGAGTCTCCTTGTGTTGTTACGCGCTGCGGTGGCAAGAGTGATGCCGCCGGGGAGCGCGGATTGGCGGCGCGGCGTCACATATCGTGCTCGGCGGGCTCGTCGTCGGCGTCGTTCTGGCGGAGCTCGGCCCAGAGCTGGGCGAGAATGGGGCGGACCACGTCGACGGTGAAGCCGCGGCGCATCAGGAAGCCGCCGAGGCGGCGTTGGAAGCTCGCACGGTCGGCGGCGGCGTACTTATGGAGGTTGGCGCGGGCGAGGGCGAGGGCGCGCTCCTGCTCGGCGTTCTCCTCCTCGGGCTCGGCGGCCATGGCGGCGTCGATCGTGTCGCGGCCGACGCCCTTCTGGCGCAGCTCGTTGCGCAGGGCGAGGGCGCCGCGGGGGCGGAAGGCGCGCCGGTTGTCGAGCCAGTAGCGGCTGAAGGCGGCGTCGTCGAGCAGGCCGAGCTCGCGGAGCCGCTCCACGGCCTGGTCGATCGCCTCGGGGGGGTACTGCTTGCGGCGCAGGAACAGGCGGACCTCGCTGACGGAGCGCGGGCGGGTCTCGATCTGGCGGGCGGCGGCGTGGAGGGCCTTGTCGGCCTGCTCGGCGGCCTCGAGGCGGACCCAGGCGTCGTCGTCGACGAGCGTGCCGACGGCGAGCCGCTCGCGGGCGAGGGTGGCCAGGCTGATGCCGATGGCGAACTCGCCGTCGATGAAGATGTTGACGCGCTGCGAGTCGCGGGCCTGGGCGCGGATGGCGGTTACTGTCCCTGCTGGCATCGCTCACACAAAAGCGACGAGTGACGAGCCGGGGCGGCGCCGTAGCTCGTCACTCGTCGGCTGGTTGGCCGGCGCAAACGCTTACTCCTCGAACAGGCCGTCCTCGTCATCGTCGGCGGCGACGGCGGGGACCGGGGCCGCGTTGGCGGCGTTAGTCAGGGCCTGGGCCTTGATCAGCCGCTCGATCTCGTCGGTGAGGGAGCCGTTCTCCTTCATGAACTCGCGGACGTTCTCGCGGCCCTGGCCGAGCCGGTCGTCGCCGAGGTAGAACCAGGCCCCGCTCTTGCGGATGATGCCCATCTCGACGCCGATATCGATGATGTTGCCCTCGCGGGAGATGCCCTCGTTGGCGAGGATGTCGAACTCGGCCTGGCGGAAGGGCGGGGCGACCTTGTTCTTGATCACCTTCACGCGCGAGCGCGAGCCGATCGCTTCCTGGCCGGACTTGAGCGTTTCGATGCGGCGGATGTCGAGGCGAACCGAGGCGTAGAACTTGAGGGCCTGGCCGCCCGTCGTCGTCTCGGGGGAGCCGAACATCACGCCGATCTTCATGCGCAGCTGGTTCAGGAAGATCACCACCGTGCGGCTCTTGTTGATCGCGCCCGACAGCTTGCGCAGGGCCTGGCTCATCAGGCGGGCCTGCAGGCCGGGGAGCGAGTCGCCCATGTCGCCCTCGATCTCGGCGCGCGGGACGAGCGCGGCGACCGAGTCGATCACAATCACGTCGATGGCGTTGGAGCGCACCAGCGTTTCGCAGATCTCGAGGGCCTGCTCGCCGGTGTCGGGCTGGGATACGAGCAGATCCTCGATCTTGACGCCGCAGCGGGCCGCGTAGATCGGGTCGAAGGCGTGCTCGGCGTCGATAAAGGCGCAGACGCCGCCGAGCTTCTGGGCCTCGGCCACGATGTGCTGGGCGAGCGTCGTCTTGCCGCTGCTTTCGGGGCCGAAGATCTCGATCACACGGCCGCGCGGCAGGCCGCCGACGCCGAGCGCGATGTCGAGGGCGATCGCGCCGGTGGGGATGACCTCGATCGCAAGCTTCGAGCTGGCCTCGCCCATCTTCATGATCGAGCCCTTGCCGAACTTGCGGTCGATCTGGCTCATCGCCGCGGACAGCGCCTTTTCTTTCTCGGGCGAGATGGCCATCGCGGGCGCTCCTCCGTTACTCGTGCTCACGCGTACGTACTCCTTCGATGCATTATACGGGAGGGGCCCTGTCAGCGCAACAGGCCGCCTCGGACGTTTGTGCTAGTATAGCACATCAGTGCGCCGCCGACAAGCGCCCCGGCCAGCTTTTTCCCATCTGTAACAGATACCGCCATTGTGCGACAAGAGATTCGCACCGCCCACATGGTCGCAAACATGTTCATAACTGAGCGGGCCGTGGTATAGTGAGCGACGACACAGCAAGGAGCGCCGATGATCAAGCGTATCGAGCCAGGCCCGGGCCAGGAGTCGGTCTGGGATTACCCGCGCCCGCCGCGCCTTGAGCCCGTCGCAAAGCGGATCAGGGTGGTGTTCAACGGCGTCACCATCGCCGACAGCAGGCGGGCCTTCCGGGTGCTCGAAACGAGCCACCCGCCTGTGTACTACATCCCCCCCGCCGACCTTAAGCAGGAGCACCTCCGGCCGGCGGCGGGCGGCAGCTTCTGCGAGTGGAAGGGCCGGGCCGGCTACTACACCGTGGTGGTGGGCGAGCGCAGCGCGGAAAGCGCGGCCTGGTTCTACCCGCGCCCGACGCCGCCCTTCGCCGCGATCCGCGACCACGTCGCCTTCTACGCTGGCCGCATGGACGCGTGCTATATCGACGACGAGCTGGTCACGCCGCAGCCCGGCGACTTCTATGGCGGCTGGATCACCGGCGACGTCGTCGGGCCGTTCAAGGGCGGCCCGGGGAGCCGGGGCTGGTGACGGCGACGCGCGGCGTGTAGCACGGCCGGCGCCCCGCCCCGGCGCCCAGTTCTGGCCCTTGCAGGCGGCCGCCCCGCCCTGTACGAGCAAACACCCTGATGACCGAATTTGAGACGCTCCTCGACTACCGGCGCACCGTCGCGCAGCTGTACCACGATGTCCGCACCTCCACGCTGAGCCCCGAAGCTACGTGGGCCCGCTTTCGCGCGGGCCGCGACGCCCTGTTCGCCGCGCACCCCCAATCGGCCCTCGGCCCCGCGGCCCGGGCCCGCTTCGGCGGCCTGCGCTACTTCCCCTACGACCCGGCCCTGCGCCTGACGGCCCGCGTCGAGCCCGCCGAGCCCGAAACAACCGTCGTCGCCCTCCAGGCCGACGGCCCCACCCGCCTGCGCCGCTGCGGCCGCGTCCGGCTGACCATCGCCGGGCAGGCGGTGACGCTGGCCCTGTTCTGGGTCGAGGGCTACGGCGGCGGGCTGTTCCTGCCCTTCCGCGACGCCACCGCCGGAGCAAACACCTATGGCGGCGGCCGCTACCTGCTCGATACAATCAAGGGCGCCGACCTCGGCCACGCCGGCGACGCCCTCGTGCTTGACTTCAACTATGCCTACAACCCGTCCTGCGCCTACGACGAGCGCTGGCACTGCCCGCTTGCGCCGGCCGAGAACCGGCTGCCCGTCCCGGTCGCGGCGGGCGAGATGGCGTATAGTAGTTAGGCAAGGTTTTAGGCGATTGGCTTTGGGCTTGAGGCGCGCCGCGCCATTATGCCAAGCCCGATGGCAACCGGTAGCGCGCTGAAGCATTGCCTTAAGTAAGGAGACACAGATGCCCAGGAACGACGAGCGCGACCAAGTGTTGCGCACCGCCCGCGGCGAGGTGCTGGCCGGCCGCATGAGCCGGCGCGGCTTTATGCGCCTGGCCAGCGCCCTCGGCCTTTCGGCCGGCGCCGCAGCCCTGGCCGCCTGCGGGCAGCCGGCCGCCCAAAGCTCCACCGCCGCCCCCGCCGCCACCGAGGCGCCGGGCTCCACCGAAGCCGCCCCCACCGCGGCGGCCACGGCCGAGGCCGCGCCCAGCGCAGGCGCGGCCGGGGGCGCAGCCGCCGGCACGCTGCGGGTGGCCTTCGACATCCCCGTCCAGCTCGACCCGGCGATGGCCTCGTCCGACAGCGAGATCGCCATCCTGAACGCGATCTACGACTACCTGGTCGACATCGACACCACGCAGCAGATCGTGCCGCGCCTGGCCAAGGAGTGGCAGATCAGCGACGACGGCCTGACCTACACCTTCACCCTGGCCGACGGCGCGACCTTCCACGACGGCAGCGCGCTCACCCCGAACGACGTGGTCTGGACGTTCAACCGCCTGCGCGACGCCAGCCTGGAGCTGCCCACCGCCGACCTGTACGCCAACATCGACTCGATCGCGGCCGAGGGCGAGAACCAGGTGGTGTTCACGCTGTCCGAGCCGAACCCGTTCTTCCTGTTCGACCTGAGCGACAACCACGCCCTGGTGCTCAAGGCCGAGACGAGTGACGCGGCGACGAACTTCAACGGCACCGGCCCGTTCAAGGTGCGGGACTACAGCCCCGAGAACCGCATGAGCCTGGAGGCCAACCCGAGCTACTTCATCCCCGGCAAGCCGGGCTCGGGCGCGCTCGAGTTCATCTTCTTCGCTGACCAGACAGCCAGCGTCGACGCGCTGCGCGGCGGCCAGGTCGACCTGGTGATGCGCATGCCAACGGCGCTGTTCCAGACGCTTCAGCGTGAGGACGGGATCGCCACGGTGCAGATCCCGACCAACGGCTTCGACCTGGTGCGCCTGCGCTCGGACCGCGAGCCTGGCAACAAGCCGCAGGTGATCCAGGCCTTTAAGCTGGCCACCGACCGCGAGGCGATCTTCCAGACCGTGTCGCTCGGCCTGGGCGCGGTGGGCCGGGACAGCCCGATCGGCCCGCTGTTCGCGCAGTACTACTCCGAGGAAACCCCGATCCCCCCGCGCGACACGGAGCAGGCCAAGGCGCTGCTGGCGGAGGCCGGCTACCCGGACGGCCTGACGATCGACTTCCACGTGCCCGACTCGGGCGACCGCCCCGACCTGGCGGTGGTGCTGAAGGAGCAGTGGGCCGAGGCCGGGATCAACGCCAACGTGATCGTCGAGCCGGAAAGTGTGTACTACGGCGACAACGGCTGGCTCGAGGTCGACCTCGGGATCACCGGCTGGGGCTCGCGCCCGACGCCGCAGTTCTACCTCGACACCATGCTGGTCACGGGCGCCGTCTGGAACGAGAGCAAGTTCTCCGACCCCGAGCTCGACAAGCTGGCCAAGACGGCGGGTACGACCCTCGATGAGGCGGAGCGGACGGCGGCCTACCAGGAGATCCAGCGCATCCTGATCGAGCGCGGGCCGATCATCGTGCCCTACTTCTTCGCCCAGCTCGGCGCCATTCGCAACGGCTTCGAGGGCTTCGACATGCAGGCCTTCGCCGGCCGCACGGACCTGGCGGCGATCAAGGCGCCCGCGGCCTGATCCACGCGGGGGTATCGCGGAGGTGCGCAGGGTGCGAGGATGCGCACTCTGGCCTCGCGCCGACGCCGCGCCGCTCCATTAGCGCTTCGGCGCGGCGGGGTGGGGCGTCCACCGGCGCGAGGCCGGCCAAAACCCTCCGCGCCTTGCGGTAATCCTTCTGCGGCAGTACTTCGGAAAGCTGCATGGCACTTGAGACTGGCGACAACCAGCTGCGCGGGATGACACTGAGCGGGGCGGCGGGCGAGGCCGGGGCGGGCCGCGTCGGCTGGGGGCAGATCCCGCGGGCCCTGTTCGGGCGGCCGGCCTCGGCGGCGGGCACGCTGATCGTGCTCCTGTTCGCGCTCATGGCGATCTTCGGGCCGCTGGTGGCGCCCTACGGGGCGACGGAGCAGATCGCGTCGGCGGCCCGGCAGCCGCCCTCGGCGGCCCACCTGTTCGGCACCGACCGGCTGGGGCGCGATGTGTTCAGCCGGGTCGTGCTCGGCGCCCGCGACATCTTCGCCCTTGCCGGGCTGGGCACGCTAACCGCGGTGGCCGCGGGCACGCTGGTCGGGTTAGCCAGCGGCTACCGGGGCGGCTGGGTCGACGAGCTGACCTTTCGGGCCTTCGACGGGCTGCTGGCCATCCCAGCGCTGCTGCTGGCGCTGCTGCTGCTCGGCACCGTCGGGCCATCGCGGGAAAGCGTGCTGCTGGTGATCCTGATCGTGTACACGCCGATCGTGGCCCGGGTGGTGCGCAGCGTGGTGCTCGGGGTGAAGACGCGCGGCTTTGTGGAGGCGGCGCGGGTGCGCGGCGAGCGGGCCGGCTATGTGCTGTTCCGCGAGATCCTGCCCTCGGTGCTGCCGGCCCTGGCCGTGGAGGCGGCGCTGCGCTTCTCCTACGCGATCTTTCTCGTCTCCTCGCTCGGCTTTCTCGGAGTGGGCGTCCAGCCGCCCAGCCCCGACTGGGGCCTGATGGTGAGCGAGGCCCGCAACTATGTGACGCTCACGCCGTGGGCGCTATACTTCCCCGTCGGCGCCATCGCCACCCTGGTGATCGGCGTCAACCTCATGGCCGACGGCCTGCGCCGGGCCCTGCAGAGCAGCTCATGAGCGACACACCCGTCCTGCAAATCGACGACCTGACGGTGGGCTACCGGGCGGGGAAGGGCTGGCGCGACGTGGTGCGCGACGTGAGCCTGTCCATCGCCGGCGGGCAGACGTACGGCGTGGTGGGCGAGAGCGGCAGCGGCAAGAGCACCCTGGCCCTCGCCGCGCTGCGCTACCTCGGCACCGCGGGGGCGATCCGCGGGGGGCGGGTGCGGCTGCGCGGCGAGGATATGGCCGGGCTGCGGCCGGCCGAGCTGCGCCGGGCCTGGGGGCAGGACCTGCGGCTGGTGCCGCAGAACCCGCTCGCCAGCCTGAACCCGTCGCTGCGGATCGCCGACCAGCTCGCCGAGGCGCTCGGCCCGGGGTTGGGCCGCGGCGAGGCCCGCCGCCAGTCGCTGGAGCTGCTGCGGCGGGTGCGGCTGGCCGATCCCGAGCGCGTGTTGCGCAGCTACCCGCACGAGCTGTCCGGCGGGATGCAGCAGCGCGTCATGATCGCGATGGCGCTCCACGGCACGCCGGCCCTGCTCGTGCTCGACGAGCCGACCACCAACCTCGACGTCACCACCCAGGCCGCCGTGCTGGACCTGCTGGCCGACGTGATCGCCCAGAGCGGCGCGTCGGCGCTGTTCGTCTCGCACAACCTGGCCGTGGTCGCCCAGATCTGCGACCGGGTGGCCGTGCTTTACGCCGGCGAGCTGGCCGAGGACGCGCCGGCGGCCCAGCTCTTCGCCGCGCCGCTGCACCCCTACACCAAAGCCCTGCTCGACAGCCTCCCTCGCCCCGGCGCCCGCCGCGAGGGGCGCCCGCTCCGCCCCATCCCGGGCGGCATCCCCCGCCCCGACGCCCTGCCGCCCGGCTGTGTCTTCGCGCCGCGCTGCCCCCTCGCCATCGACCTGTGCCGCCGCGAGCGCCCGCCCCTGGAGGAGCCGCTGGCCGGCCACCGGGTGCGCTGCCATCGCTGGGCGGATATGCTTGCGATGGCGTCGGGGGACGGGGACAGTGTGACAAGGGGACAAGGGGACAAGGGGACGGAGGCTGCCTTCGCGGCAGCGGCGGAGCTGTCCCCCCCTCCCCCGAGCGAGCGGGGCGAGCGCGGGCCGCTGCTCGCCCTGGAGGGCGTGGAGAAGCTGTACCCGCAGCGGCGGGCGCTCGGGCAGATCCTGCGCGGGGAGCCGGCGCGGGCGGCGCGGGCCGTGGACGGGGTGGACCTGGCGCTGGGGCGGGGGCGGACGCTCGGGGTGGTGGGGGAAAGCGGCAGCGGCAAGACGACGCTGGCCCGCTGCGTGGTCGGGCTGGCCGAGCGGACGGGCGGCGCGATCCGGCTGCTCGACATCCCGCTGGCGCCGGGCGTGGCCGGGCGGGAGCAGGAGCTGCTGCGCCGGGTGCAGATGGTGTTCCAGAACCCGGAGGAGGCCCTGAACCCGTACCTGACGGTGGGCGAGGCGCTGCGCCGGCCGCTGATTCGGCTCGGCCAGAAGGGCCGGGCCGAGGCCGAGCGCGGGGTGGCGCGGCTGCTGGAGCTGGTGCGGCTGGGGCCGGAGTACGCCGAGCGGCTGCCGGGGCAGCTCAGCGGCGGCGAGAAGCAGCGGGTGGCGATCGCGCGGGCGTTCGCGGCCGAGCCCGACCTGGTGCTGCTCGACGAGGCAGTGAGCGCCCTCGACGTGAGCGTGCAGGCGGCGGTGCTCAACCTGCTGGGCGAGCTCCAGGACGGCACGGGCACCAGCTTCTTCTTTATCACCCACGACCTCGGGGTGGTCAGCTACATCGCCGACGACGTGGCGGTGGTCTACCTTGGTGCGGTGGTGGAGGTCGGGCCGGCCGAGTCGGTGCTGGCCCCGCCCTTCCACCCCTACACGGAGGCCCTGCTTTCGGCGGCGCCGGCCTCCCTATGGGGGGGGCAGCGCACGCCGATCCGGCTGGAGGGCGAGGTGCCGAGCCCGCTCGCCATCCCGTCGGGCTGCCGCTTCCACACCCGCTGCCCGCGCTACCTGGGCCCGCTCTGCCGCGACGTCGTCCCCCCGTGGCGCGACGCGGGGAACGGCCACCGGCTCTGGTGCCACATCCCGCTGGAAGAGCTGCGCGAGCTGCAAGGCGGCGCGCCGGCGGCGGAGGGGGAGTGATGGGCCGCTACCTGCTGCGGAGGGTCGGCTTTCTGCTGCTGACGCTGCTGATCTCGTCGGCGCTGATCTTTGTGATCTGCCGGCTGCTGCCGGGCGACGTGGCCAGGGTGATCCTCGGGCGCGAGGCGAGCGACGTGGCGGTGGCGGCGCTGCGCGAGGAGCTGGGGCTGAACCGCCCGCTGCCGGCGCAGTACCTCGACTGGCTGGGCGGCTTCGTGACAGGCGACTGGGGCACCTCTTTCAGCACGCAGCAGCCGATCCGATCCCTGGTGGCCGAGCGGCTGGGCAACTCGCTGATGCTGGCCGGGCTGACGATGCTGATCGCGGTGCCGCTGGCGGTCGGGCTGGGGGTGCTGGCGGGGCTGCGCGAGGACCGGCCGGCCGACGCCGCGATCAGCGTCAGCTCGCTGGCGGTGGTCGGCCTGCCCGAGTTCGTGACGGGGCTGCTGCTGATCGAGCTGTTCGCCTTTCAGCTGCGCTGGCTGCCCGCCAACTCCTCGATCGCGCCGGGCGCCGGCTTTTTCGAGGCCCTGCCCCAGCTCGTGCTGCCGGCGATCACGGCCACGCTGGTGCTGCTCGCCTACCTCATCCGGCTGACCCGGGCGGGCGTGATCGAGGAGCTGAAGCAGGGCTATGTGCGCACAGCAGCGCTGAAGGGCCTGCCCTGGCGCACCGTCCTGCTGCGGCACGTGCTGCGCAACGCCTTGCTGCCGACGATCACGGTGGTGGCGATCAGCCTGGGCTGGCTGATCAGCGGGCTGATCGTGGTCGAGAATGTGTTCAACTACCCCGGCCTGGGGCGGCTGCTCACCTTCGCGATCGACCGGCGCGACCTGCCGCTGCTCCAGGCGATCAGCATGATCACCGTGTTCGTCTTCGCGATCTCCAACCTCGCCGCCGACCTGCTCTACGCCGCGCTCAACCCGCGCATCCGGCTGGGGTGATAGCGTCGACGCATAGCAAAGCCCCCGCCCCGTAGCTGGCGCGGGGGCTTCGCCGTCTGTTGCTTGAGCGACCCTAAACTCTCAGCGCCTCTGCGCCGCGTGGTTGCTCAGACCGGAACCTACCCCTTGGCGGCGGCGTACAGCTCGGCGACCTTGGGCCAGTTGATCACATTCCAGATGTCGTTGAGGTAGTCGGCGCGCTTCTGCTGGTGCTTGAGGTAGTAGGCGTGCTCCCAGACGTCGACGCCCAGGATGGCCGTCTTGCCCTCCATCAGCGGGTTGTCCTGGTTGGGGGTGCTGCTGATGCTGAGGCCGCCGCCGTTGTCGGCGACGAGCCAGGCCCAGCCGGAGCCGAAGCGGCCGAGGCCGGCGGCCTTGAACTTCTCCTTGAAGTCGTTGAAGCTGCCGAAGGCGGCGTTGATCGCCTCGGCCAGCTCGCCGGTGGGCTCGCCGCCGGCATTCGGGGCCATGATCTCCCAGAAGTGGGTGTGGTTCCAGTGGCCGCCGCCGTTGTTGCGCACGGCGGTGCGGATCTCCTCGGGCACGCCGTTCAGATCGCGCAGCAGGTCGTCGATCGACTTGCCGGCCAGGTCGGGGTGCTTGGCGAGGGCGTTGTTCAGGTTGGTGACGTAGGTGTTGTGGTGGTTGTCGTGGTGGATGCGCATCGTCCGCTCGTCGACGTGGGGCTCCAGGGCGGCGTAGTCGTACGGCAGCGGGGGCAGTTCAAAGGCCATCGTCGGTCCTCCTCAGGGTTCAGGGCGACGGGGAACGCTTGTGCCGGGGCGCGCGCGTGGGCCGCGGGGGCCCTCACGACGGGATATGGTAGCAGCAACAGTGGCCACCCTGGGCGATGGTGGTGGCGCGGTCGATGCGCACGCCGAGCAGCTCCTCATAGAGCCGCAGCTCCTGGGCGCAGATCTGGGGGTGCTGGCGGGCGACGCAGTCGACGGGGCAGTTGTACTCGGTGAGCCGGAACGAGCCGTCGGCGAGCTGCTCGAACTCGCACATGTAGCCCTGCTCGCCGAGGGCCGCGGCCAGCTCGGCCACCTGCTCGGCCCTGGGCTTGCCGGCGAGGCGCGGGGCCAGCTCGCGGGCCATGTCCTCGCGGCGGCGGGTGAGCAGCAGCTCGACGGCCCCCTCGCCGCCGGCCTCAGCGACGTAGTTGATCACGTCGAGGGCCAGCCGGTCATAGCGGCGGGGGAAGTGCTCCTCGGCCTCGGCGGTGAGGGTGTACAGGTGCGAGGGGCGCCCGACGCTGCGGCGCAGCCCGGACACACGCACCATCCCGTCCCGCTCCAGGAGGGCCAGGTGCTGGCGCACACCGACGGCGCCGATGCAAAGCGCCTCGCTCAGCTCGAGGGCCGTCATCTCGCCGTTGCGGCGGAGCAGCGTCAGGATGCTTTGGCGCGTGCTGCCTTGCTCTTTGCGCTCTACGCCCATGGGCCGGCCGGGCTTGTTTCGGTAGTATTATCTATCATATCTCAGGCGAGTATAGCACCCTTTTTCTGGCCGTGTCAAGGAATCCGGGCCGTGGCGGGGGCGGGGCCACCTCTGGTATAATCGCTGATCAGTGAGTTACGAGCGTAGCCAGTGGCCGAGGCACCGCGTGCCGCCCGCTGCCTATCGCCCACTGGAGATAGTTATGCCCCCGGTCGCCCCCCAGCCCGTGCAGCTACAGTGCCCCGCCTGCGGCACGCCATTCCGCACCGGCATCTACACCCTGCTCGACGTGACGGAGCAGCCCGAGCTGAAGGCCGCCCTGCTGAGCGGCCAGCTCAACGTCGCCGTGTGCCCGAACTGCCGCACCGCCAGCATGCTGGCCGCGCCGCTGATCTACCACGACGGAAACAAGCAGCTCTGCCTGGTCTACTTCCCCCAGGAGCTGAACAGCCGCCCCGACGAGCAGGAGCGCTTTGTCGGCGAAGCGACCAGCTTTATCATCCGCTCGCTCCCCGCCGACGCCCCCAAGGCCTACCTGCTCAGCCCGCGCCGTTTTCTGACCCTGCCCTCGCTCCTCGACGCCGTGCTGGAAGCCGACGGAGTCAGCCGCGAGATGCTGGAGGCCCAGCGCGCCCGCGTCGACCTGATCAGCGAGCTGGCCGGCGCGACCGAGAACGACGAGCAGTTCGCCCAGCTCGTCGTCCAGCGCCGCGACGAGCTGACCCCCGAGTTCTTCGCCACGCTGAACGCGTTTATCGAGTCCACCCCCGCCACCCAGGAGGACTCGCGGGCCCTCCTGGAGCATGTGCGGGACCGCCTGGCCGAGGAGCTGGGCGAGGAGGGGATGCTCGTCGAGCCCGGCGAGGACGCCGAGCTCGACGAGGCGGTGGCCCGCCTGCGCGCCGCCCCCGACGAGGAGCTGGAGCTGGCCGTCGCCGAGCTGCGCCCCTTTATCGACTACAGCTTCTTCCAGCGCTGGACGGAGGCGATCGACGGAGCCGAGGCCGCCGGCGACAGCGCCGAGGCCGAGCGGCTGACCGCCCGCCGCGCCCGCATCCTGGAGCTGGCCGAGGAGCTGGACCGCCAGGCCCAGGCCATGTTCGAATCCGGCAGCGCCGTGCTGACCGAGGTGATGCAGGCCCCCGACCCGGTGGCAGCCCTGCGCGAGCGCGCCGACAAGATCGACGAGGCCCTGCTCATGGTGATCTCGGCCAACATCGGCGCCGCCCAGCGCGCCGGCCAGGCCGACCTCGCCGCTCGCCTGGAGGCCCTCGGCGCCGCCACCATCGAGCTCGTCCAGGAGAAGCTGTCGCCCGAGGACCGCTTTGTCAACGACCTGCTGATGGCCGAGACGCCCCAGGAGGCGACGAAGCTGCTGCGCAAGAACGTGGCGATGATCAAGCCCGACTTCGTGAAGCGGCTGAACGAGCAGGCCGACGAGGAGGAGAAGCGGGCCAACAAGCCCGCCGCCGACCGCCTGCGCCAGCTCGCCCGCGAGTCCGGGGCGATGCTGTTCTAGGTGGCCGGGGCAGGGGGCGGGCCAACAAGCCCACCCCTGCCGCCTGGCCCCGCCTCCGTATGAAGCTCCTGCTGCTCCGCGCCATCGCGCTGATCGCTCGCCTCCTCCGCCCGCGCCGGCGCCCCGGGCCGATCCGCCGCATCCTCCTGATCAAGCCCGACCACCTGGGCGACCTGTTGCTCGCCACGCCGGCCCTCGCCGCCCTGCGCCGGGCCCGGCCCGAGGCGCGGATCGTCGCGCTTGTCGGCCCCTGGGCGCGCCTGATGTGGGCCCATAGCCCCGACCTCGACGGGCTCGCCGAGCTGCCCTTCCCCGGCTTCGAGCGCGCCGCCCCCAGGGGTGGCCCCCCGTTCGCCCGGCTCGCCCGCCCCTACCTGCTGCTGGCGAAGTACGCGCTGCTGCTGCGCCGCGAGCGGTACGACGCGGCGCTCATCCTGCGCGACGACCACTGGTGGGGCGCGGCGCTGGCCGCCCTCGCCGGCATCCCGCGCCGGGTCGGCCACGCTCACCCCCTGTGCGCGCCGCTGCTTTCGGACGCGCTGCCCTACGCCCCGCGGGAGCACGTCAGCCGCCAGGGCCTCGCGGCGGTGGAGCGCCTTGTGGGGACCGGGGGGCCGGGGGACAGAGGGACAGGGACGCCGCCGCTGCGCTTCGCGCCCGGCCCGGCGGACCAGGGCTGGGCCGGCGCGTGGGTGGCGGCGCGCCTCGCGCCGGGCGAGCGGCTGGTGGTGATCCACCCGGGCACGGGCGGCCCGACGAAGCACTGGCCGGAGGAGCACTGGCCGATTGTGGCCGACGCGCTGGCTGAGATGCCGGGGGTGCGGCTCCTGCTCACAGGTGGCCCGGGCGAGGCCGGGCTGGTGGATCGGATTGCCGCAGGCATGCGCCGGCCGCCGCTCACGCTCGCCGGGCAAACGAGCGTGGGACAGCTTGCGGCGCTGCTGGGGCGGGCGGCACTGGTGCTTGGGGTCGACAGCGGGCCGCTCCACATCGCGGTGAGCCAGGGGGCGCCGACGATCCACCTGTTCGGGCCGAGCGACTACGAGCGGTTCGGGCCGTGGGGCGACTCGGCGCGCAACCTTGTGCTGCGGGCGGGCCTGTTCTGCTCTCCGTGCGGGGTTTTCGCCGCCTGCCCGCGCGGCACCGCCGGCCCCGAGTGCATGGCCTTGATCGCGCCCGAAACGGTTGTCGTGGCGGCGCGCGGCCTCCTTTGCACATAAGACAAGGCTGTGGCGCGGTTTGCCGTCTTCGTCGCGCCGGTTGTTCTGATGCCCTCCGCCCAAAGCCCAAAGCCTACAGCCCGGGGCCTTGCCTGAAGGCGTGCGCGGCCGCGAGCTCGTCGTTCGCGCCGAGGCGCTGGAAGATGGCGGCGGCCCGGTCGAGGTGGGCCCGACGCTCGGGGCCGGCGGCGTGGCGGCCGAGCTCCAGGTGGGCGCGGGCCTCATCGTAGGGCATGGCGTGGCGGCGGGCCAGGTCGGCGGAGCGGGCCCAGCAGCGGCGGGCGGCCCCAGCCCGGCCGCGCAGGGAAAGCTCCAGGCCGCGCCAAAGCAGCGTGGCCGGGCGGGCGACGGGGAAGATCAGAGCGAAGCGGCCGAGGGCGCGGACGACCCGGCGGGCCTCAACCGTCAGGCGGCGCCGGGCGGCCGGGTGGAGGGCGGCGGGCGCCTCCCACAGCCCGAGCAGCACCTCCGCCACCGCCGAGTAGCCAGCAAGGGTGTAGAGCGCGGCGTGAGGCACCCGGCCGATCAAGCCCGCCGCGGCGGTGGCGAGCGACAAAGCCAGGGCGTGCTCGCGGCGGCGCAGGGCCGCGCGGGCCATCAGGGCGTAGGCCCACAGCTCCTCGGCGCGGGCGCTGTCGAAGTTTTCGGCCAGCAGCCCCTCGGCCTCGCCGAGCAGAGCGGCGGCCCGCTCGCCCTCGCCGAGGGCGAGCAGGTTCTGCGCCGCGCCGACCAGGCCCCACGTCCGCACCTGCACATCGCCCTGGCGGGCGCCGAGGGCCTCAACCTCGACGCACCCGGCCAGGGCCTCGCGGACGTGGCCCCGGTGCGCGTCGACCAGGCAGCGCAGGGCCAGGCACTCGGCGCGGCGGCGCTGGTCGCCAAGGTGCTCGGCGATCCGGATGGCCAGGGCGAGGGCGGCGCGGGCTCCGCGCCAGTCGGCGTGGCCGATCGCGTAGAGCGCGTGGGACTCGGCCGTCCAGGCGAGGGTGGGCAGGTGGCCGAGGCCGGCGGCGGCCGACTGCGCGCGGCGCCGGTACAGCCGGGCGAGGGGCGCCAGCGGCCCGACCACCACCTGGGCGCTCGCGTAGGCGCCCGCCCGCTCCGGTGAGGGCCCGGCCCGCTCGGCCAGGTTCAGCCCGAGCAGCGCCCCGTGGAGCGCCGCGAGCAGCCGGCTGTCGTAGTAGGCGAGCTGCGAAAGTGTGGCGTAGGCCCGGGCAGCCTCCAGCAAGGCCTCCGACCCCGGCTCGGCGTGCGGGGGGTGGGGCCGCAGCCGGTGGCCGACCTGGCGCAGGAGCTGGCCCGCAATCGCCGGAAGCAGCATGGCGGCCCCCGATGGCGGCGGGTGGCCGAGACGGGCGGCGGCGCGCGACAGCAGCTCGCGGCTTTCGATCAGGCGCCCCATGCCGTGGAAGGCCGCGCCGAGCTGCCGCTCCCAGCGGGCGAGGGTGATCTCGTCGGGCCGCCCCGCCGCGCCATCCTCCTTCCCGAGCTCCGCGACGATGGCTAAAGCCTCGCCGAGAAAGCTGCCCGCCTCGCGGTAAGCGCCGCCGCGCAGCGCCTCCTCGCCGGCCAGGGCCAGGTAGCGCATGGCCCGGGCTGGCTCGTTGGCCTGGCGCCAGTGGTGCGCCAGCTTCGCGGCGGGGGCGAGCCCGCCGGCCTCGCCGCGCAGGGCCAGGGCCTGATGCAGCCGGCGCCGCTGGCCGAAGCTCATCAGGTTGTAGGCCACCTCGGCGGCCGCGGCCGGGCGGAAGGCGTAGAGCAGGTCGGGCTCAAAGACCTCGACCGCCACCAGGCCCGCCTGCTGCAGCGCGAACAGCTGCTCGACCAGCCGCTCCCGCTCCCGCTCCACGGGGTGGATGGCCGCCAGGTCGGCCAGGGCGAAGCTGGAGCCGATCGCGCTCGCCACCTTGAGCGTGAGCTGCTGGGCCGGCGAAAGCCGGTCGATGCGGCTGGTGATCAGGCCTTGCACCGTTTCCGGCAGGCCGACCGCGCCAAGTCCCACCCCCTCGCCGTCGGCCAGGCGGCAGCGCCCCTCGGCCACCACCAGGGCGCCGCTGTCGCGCAGGGCGAAGGCCAGCTCGCCCGCGAAGAACGGGTTGCCCTGCGAGCGCTCGGCGATCAGGCGCAGGGCCGGCTCGGGCACCTCGACGACGCCAAGCCGGCGGGCCAGCAGCTCGCGCAGCGCCCCCGCCGCCAGCCCGCGCAGGCGCAGGTGGCGGGCCCCGCGCAGATAGATCAGCCGCTGGAACTCCGCCGGGGGCTCGACCATTGGCCGGGCGACGACGACGACGAGCAGCGGGAGCCGGCGCTCGGCGGCGGCCAGGAGCAGGGCCCACGAGCTCGCGTCCAGCCAGTGGGCGTCCTCGAAGATCAGCAGCAGCGGCGCGGCCGCGGCCCGCTCCAACAGGCTCAGCAGCAGGTCGCGCCTGTTGTCGGCGCGGACCTGGCCGACCAGCTGGGCCGTGCGCGGCGTGTCGGGCAGCTCGGCGGGCAGCACCGCGCTGAGCAGCGGCGCGAGCGGCGCCAGGTCGCCCAGGGCCTCCACGACCTCCGTCGCAGCGAGGGGGGCCGCGCCGTCGGGGCCTGGCTCCTGCGGCCCGCCCGCCTGGTCCTGGAGGCCGAGCAGCCGGGCGGCGACCGGGCGCCACGCGAACAACGGCGCACGCTCCATCGCGCTGCCCGCGCCGGCGAGGACGGCGACGCCGGCGGCCTCGGCCTCGGCGCGCAGGGCGGCGACGAGGCGGCTTTTGCCGATCCCGGCCTCGCCCTCGACGATCAGCGGCCCGGCCGGCAGGCCGTCCAGCAGGCTGGCGAGGGCGCCGGACAGAACCAGCCGCTCACGCTCGCGACCGGCGAGGCTGTCGGGCGGGGCGGCGGAGGGCGCCGCGGCGGCGGGCGCGGCAAGGGGGCGGAACACGGGCACGGGCTCGGCCACCCCCTTGAGGGCCAGGGGGGGGAGCGGCTCGCAGGCCACGACGGCGCCGACGGCGCGGAAGGTGGCCAGGTCGCAAAGCAGGGCCGGCCGGCCGGTGCGCGCGGCATCGGCGGCGGCGGCCTGCATGAGCCGGGCCGAGCGGTTCACGATCGAGCCCATCATCGTGTACTCGCGGCGGGCGTGACCGCCGACGGCCCCGCACAAGGCCTGGCCGGTGGTGACGCCGATCGCGCAGCCGAAGCCGAGCTCGGCGAGGGCGGCGTGGATGGCGAGTGCCGCGCGCACGCCGCGCTCGGCGTCGTCCTCGTGGGCGAGGGGCGGCAGGCCGAGGGCGGCCACCAGGGTCGGGCCCTTGCCGTCGGTGCCGAGGCGGCTGATGCTGCCCTCGTAGCGGTACAGCATCGACTGGAGGGCCCGCAGCAGGGCCTGGGCCTCACGCAGGGGTGTGTCGGCGTGGAGGTCGGGCAGGTTGATGAACAGCACCGTCACCCGGCGCAGCTCGGCCAGCCACGCCATCTGCCCCGCGTCGAGGCGGGCCACGATCGCCTTCGGCAGGTAGGCCCGCAGGGCGTCGGCCATCTCCGGGGCGAGGGGCGGCAGGTCGAGCGGGCGCATCGGCAGGTAGTCGACGAGGCTTTCCAGCCGCACGGCGCCGCTGGCGGGCGCCCCGATGCATGTGTCGGCGACCAGGGGCCAGGCGTCGGGGGCGATCAGCACCTCGCCGGGGCGGGCCGCCGCCTCGGCCATGGCGGCGCCGGCCACCGCCCGCCCGGCGACGAGCAGCTCCCAGCGGCCGAAGACCCCGCCGAGGTACATCGTCGTCACCTCCCCGGCGCCCACGCCGACGCGCAGCTTGAGCGCCGGCTCGCCCCCCGCGCCGTCGAGGCCGCCCCACACGTCGGGGACCATCATCATCTGGACGGCGAGGCCGCACTGCACGGCGCGCTGGGTGAGGGCCGGCAGCGGCTCGTCGCCGTACCAGAGGGCGAGCAGGCCATCGCCGGAGAATTTGACCACATCGCCGCCGTGGGCGACGACCACGCGCACGAGGTGGCCGAAGTACAGGTCGAGGATGCGGGTCAGCTCCTCGGCGCCGGCCGGGTTGTGGCGCGTGAGCTGCTCGGTGAGCGCGGTGAAGCCCGACAGGTCGGCCACGAGCACGGCGGCCGGGAAGCGCTCGGCCGCGGGCGCCGTCGTCGCCCCGAGGTCGGCGGCCATGCGGCGCAGGATGAGCGCCGGCACATAGCTTGAAAGCTCCTCGATCGGGCTGGTGGTCGTCATCGCCTGGCCCTTGGCGGGCGGGGCCCGCCCACGACGCGCAGAGACAGGAAGCGGGGGCAGTCGCCCCCGCCGCCGCGGCGCCGGAGCGCCGCCGTATTCACCCACTGCGTACGCATCAGCATACTCGAAGATGGCGCCCCGCGCAAATGCTCGGCCGGGTTCAAGCGCCCTTCCCCTGAGGCCGCGCGCCCGCTCACCCCGCGGCCCGCTCCAGCTGAAGCTGCATGCGGCGCACGCGGTCGGCGAGTTGCTCGCTGCTCACCCGCTCCCGCAGCCGGTCGACGAGCAGCGGGAAGGCCAGCGGCGTCGGGCGTGGGGTATCGACCAGGGCGACCCGGCCGGCGGCGATCCGGCCGAGCGCTGCCGCCAGCCGGGCGTGTTCGAGCTGGCGCTCCAGCACCTCCCGGCGGGCCTGGGCGAGCAGCATGTTGTGCGGGTCGTAGTCGCGGAACACCTCGTAGAACAGGTTGCTGCTGGCCTGGAGGTGCCGCGCGCTGCGCCGCTCGCCCGGCCGGCCCACCGTCACCAGGCCGGCCACGCGGGCGATCTCGCGGAACTGCCGGCGGGCCAGCTCGGCCGCGTTCAGCGCGGCCTCGACGTCGGCGACGAGATCGGCCGGCCCGAGCAGGCCCAGTAGGTCGTCCGGCCCATCGAGCGGGGCAGGGTCGGCGGCGAGCAGCTCGAAGCCGTAGTCGTTGCTGGCCAGGGTGAAGGTGATCGGGGTTCGCCGGCTCAGCCGGAAGGCGAGCAGCGCGGCCAGCCCCTCGTGGACGAGCCGGCCCTCGAAGGGGTAGACGAACAGGTGGTGGCCCTCGCGGCTCTTCGTCCGCTCGGCCAGCAGCTCGCCCGCCGCCGGGATGCGCGACCAGCGCGCCTGGAGCGCCAGCACCGGCCGCAGCGCCAGCAGCTCAGGCGCCTCGAACACGCCCTCCGCCGCGTCGGCGAGGGTGGCCCGCACCGCGGCCGCCAGCTCGTTGGACAGCGGCAGCCGGCCGCCGGCCCAGCGCGGCACAGCGCCCTCGGCGCTGCGGGCCCGCCGCACCCACGCCGTCATCTCGCGCACCCGTACGAACTCCAGCACCCGCCCGGCCAGGCTGAATTTGTCGCCGGGGGTGAGCCGGGCGATAAACGACTCCTCGACCGAGCCGAGCCGCTCGCCGCCGACGTACTGCACCGTGATCGCCGCGTCCGCGCTGATCGTGCCGATGCTTTCGCGGTGCCGCCGCGCCACCTGCTTGTCCGTCACCCGGTAGACGCCGTCCTCGCCCGGCACCACCCGCTGGAACTCGGGGTAGGCGGTGAGGGCGCTGCCGCCGCGGGTGACGAAGTCGAGGCACCAGCCCCACTCCTCGTCGCGCAGCCCGCGGAAGGCCCGCGTCGAGCGCACCTCCGCCAGCAGCTCCTCCGGCTGGAAGCCGCCGCCCAGGGCCACCGTGACGAGGTGCTGGGCCAGCACGTCAAGCGGCCGCTCGACGGGCGGGCGGGCCTCGATCCGGCCGGCCTCGGCGGCCCGGCGGACGGCCGCCGCCTCGATGAGCTCGAAGGCGTGGGTGGGCACCACGGTGGCCCGCGAGGGCGCGCCCGGCCGGTGGCCGCTCCGCCCGGCCCGCTGGAGCAGCCGGGCCACCCCCTTGGGGCTGCCGACCTGGAGCACGCGCTCGACCGGGCTGAAGTCCACGCCCAGGTCCAGGCTGGAGGTGCAGACGACGCAGCGCAGCCGGCCCTCGCGCAGGCCGTGCTCAACCCAGTCGCGCACCTCGCGCGAGAGCGAGCCGTGGTGGAGCGCGATCAGGCCGGCCCAGTCTGGGCGGGCGTCGAGCAACGCCTGGTACCACAGCTCGGTTTGGGCCCGGGTGTTGGTGAACAGCAGGCAGCTCCCGCTCCCCTCGATCGCCTCGACCACGGCGGGCAGCAGCTTCAGCCCCATGTGGCCGGCCCAGGGGAAGCGCTCGATCTGGCGCGGGATCAGCGAGTCGATGATAATCTGCTTGGGCATGGCCCCGCGCACGAGCCGGCCCGGGCGCCCCACGCCGAGCAGCACCTCCAGGGCCTCGCCGAGGTTGCCCAGCGTGGCCGACAGCCCCCACGTGCGCAAGGCCGGGCGCCAGCGGCGCAGGCGAGCGAGGGCCAGCTCCACCTGCACGCCGCGCTTAGAGGCGAGCAGCTCGTGCCACTCGTCCACCACCACCATGCGCAGCCCGGCGAACAGCTCCCGCGAGTCGTCGCGGCTGAGCAGCAGCGACAGGCTTTCCGGCGTGGTGACAAGGGCGCTGGGCAGCCGCTTGCGCTGCCGGGCGCGCACGGCGGAGTCGGTGTCGCCCGTGCGCGTCTCCAGCGTCCAGGGCAGGCCGAGGTCGGCGAGGGGCGCGGCGAGGGCGTTGGCGGTGTCGGCGGCGAGGGCCCGCAGCGGCGTCACCCAGAGCACGCGCAGCGGCGGGGCCGTCTCGCCCGCGGCACAGTCCGCCAGCCACTCCGCGAGGGGGCCGAGCCAGGCCGCGTAGGTTTTGCCCACGCCGGTGGGGGCGTGGATCAGGCCGCTCTCGCCGGCGAGGTAGGCTGCCCACACCTCCCGCTGGAAGGGGAAGGGGGTCCAGCCGCGCGCGGCGAACCAGCGCTCGGCCGGCGCGAGGGCGGGGATGGGCTTGCTCGTGCTGAACATACGTCCACTGTAGCACGGATCGGACCGGGGGCGGGTGGTACACTGCGGGGAGCGCCGCCGGCGCGCGTTGAGTCTGGTATGAGCGAGCAGCTTGCCGCGGCCCTGGCCGCCTACATCCCGCGCGACCGCGCGGCCCAGATCATCGCCGGCGTCCCCCTCGCCCGCGCGGGCGTCGCCCTGATCGCCGACATCTCCGGCTTCACCCCGCTGACCGAGGCCCTGGCCCGCGCGCTCAGCCCGGCCCGTGGGGCCGAGGAGCTGACCCGCGTCCTCGACGGGATCTTCGCCCCGCTGATCCAGGCCGCCCACGCCTACGGCGGCAGCGTGGTCAAGTTCGGCGGCGACGCCCTGATCGTCTGGTTCCCGCGCGCCCCCCGCTCGCCGCGGGCCGCCGTGCTGCGCCGGGCCCTCGCCGCGGCCCACGCGATGCAGGCGGCCGTCGCCGCGGGCGGCCAGCTTGCGACCTCGGCGGGCAGCTTCGCGGTGACAATCAAGATCGGCATGGCTTATGGGCCGGTGGCCCGCCTGCGTCTGGGCGACGTGACCCACGGCTACGAGGATGTGATCGGCGGGCTGACGCTGGACCGCATGGCCGAGGCCGAGCACCACGCGGGCCCCGGCGAGGTGGTGATCGACACGGCCGGCCTGCCGGAGCTCGCGTCGGTCGCGCCCGTCCTCGCCCCGCGGGGCAGCTTCGTTCTCGTCGGCCCGCCCTTCCGCCGCCCCCGGCCCGCCCCGCCCGCCGTGCCCGCGCCGTCCGCGGAGCATGTGGCCGAGCTGCGCCCGTATGTGCCGGCCGAGCTCGCCGAGGCCTTGGGCGCCGGGCGGGCGCACCCGGCCGAGCTCAAGCCCGTGGTGAGCATCTTCGTCCAGTTTGCGGGCGTGCAGTTCGAGGACGAGGCGGCGGCCGAGGCCCAGCTCGCGGCCTACTTCGGGGCGGCCCAGCGCGCCGCCGCCCGCTTCGGCGGCAGGGTGAACCGCCTGATCACCGGCGACAAGGGCAGCCTGATCCACCTGATCTTCGGCGCCCCGCGCGCCCTGGAGGAGCTGGAGGCGCGGGCCGCCCGCTGTGCCATTGAGCTCCGCGCAATCGCCGCGGCCCTCCCGTTCATCACCGCCCAGCGGGTGGGGATGGCTACGGGCCGGGCCTTCGCGGGCCCGGTCGGCGCGCCGGCGCGCCACGACTACACCGTGATCGGCGACGCGATCAACCTGTCCGCCCGGCTTATGCAGCGGGCCGCCCCCGGCCAGGTCGTGCTCGACGCCGCCCTGGCCAACAGGCTCGGCCCGGCCTTCGCCGTCGCCCCCCTCGGCCCCGTCCGCCTGAAGGGCAAGGCCGTGCCCGTCGAGCTGTTTGCCCTGGAGGGCGAGGCCGCGGTGCCGCCGGCGCCGCCCGGGGAGCGGGTCTTCGGGCGCGACGCCGAGCTGGCCCGGCTGCGCGAGCTGGTGGCCGCGGGGGTCGCGGGGCCCGGCGCCGTGGCCGTCGTGATCGGCGAGCTGGGCATGGGCAAGAGCCACCTCCTGGCCGCCCTGCGCCACGAGCCGGGGGCGCGAGCTCGCTGGGTTACGGCCAGCGCCCCGGCCTACGGCGGGCGGCCGGGCGGCGCGCTGGCCGCCGGCGCCCTGGCCGGCCTGCTCGGGCTCGGCCCGGCCGCCGGCTACGCGGAGCTGGAGGCGGCGTGCGCGGCGCTGCTCGGCCCGCGCCAGGGCGGGCTGGCGGCGCCCTACCTGGCCCGGCTGCTCGGCGTGCCCCTCGACGAGCGGCGGGCGGGCGAGCTGGCGGCCATGGCGGGCGAAAGTTTGCGCTGGCGGCTGCGCGAGCTGGCGGGCGACCTGGCTAGCGCGGCCGCGGGCCGCTCGCCGCTGGTGCTCGCCCTCGACGACCTCCAGTGGGCCGACGCCACCTCGCTCGACCTGCTGGAGGCTGTGCTCCCCGTCGCTGCCCGGGCGCCGCTCGCGCTGCTGCTCGCCGCCCGCCCCGACCACGACGCGCGGGCCTGGCCGCTGCTCGAACGCCTGCGCGCCGCTGGCGCCCCCTGGCTGGAGTTCGGGCCGCTGCGCCCCGCCGACGCCACGGCCCTGCTGCGCCACAGCGCCCCCAGCCTGCCCGAGCCGGCGTTGGCCCGGCTCGCCGAGCGCGGCGGCGGCAACCCGCTGTTCCTCGTCGAGCTGGCACGGGCGGCGGCCGCCGCCGGTCCCGACGCCGACCTGCCCGACAGCGTGCAGGGGCTGCTGCTCGCCCAGATCGACCGGCTGCCCGCCCCGCTCCGCGACACGCTCCAGCGCGCCGCCCTGGTCGGCCGCGCGCCCGCCCTCACGCTGCTGGCCGAGCTCGACGGCCGTGCGGGGCTGGAGGCGCGCCTTTCGGCCCTCGTCGGCGCCGGCTTTCTGGCCTCCGACAGCGGGGGCTACAGCTTCCACCACATCCTCGTGCAGGAAAGCGCCTACGGCGCCCTGCTTTACGAGCGGCGGCGGGCCGGCCACGCGCGCGTCGCGGCGGCGATCGAGCGGCTGTTCCCCGCCCAGCTCGCGGAGCGCTCGGCCGAGCTCGCCGGCCACTACGAGCGCGCCGGCAACACGCTCGCCGCCGCCCGCTACCACGCCCAGGCCGCCGACGGCGCCCGCCTGATCTACGCCAACGAGGAGGCCGAGGCCGGCTACCGCCGCGCCCTCGCCCTGCTCGATACGGGGCCGGGCGACGAAAGGCTGCGCGGGCGCACTCTGCTGAAGCTGGCCCAGGTGCGCATGAACGCGGGCGACTACGTCGCCGCCCAGGAGTTGTATGACGAAGCCTTCGCACTGCTGGAGCAGGCCGAGGCCGCCGAGGAGGCCCGGGGGCGCGCGCGGCGGTCGCCGGTGTTCCGGATGGCCGCCGACGAGCCCGAAACCCTCGACCCGGGGCTGGCCGCCGCGAGCGCGGCCCTGGAGATCGCCGGGCAGCTGTTCGAGGGCCTGGTCGAGCTCGACGAGGACCTCACGGTCGTTCCCGCCGCAGCGCGGCGCTGGCACGTGCAGGACGGCGGCCTGCGCTACCTTTTCGAGCTGCGCCCCGGCCTGCGCTGGAGCGATGGCGCACCCCTTACCGCGCTGGACTTCGTCGCGGCGTGGCTGCGAAACCTGCACCCCGAGACGGGCGCGGCCCTTGCGTCATACCTGTTCGCGATTCGGGGGGCTGCTGCATTTCACGCCGGGGCTCTTGCGGCGGAGGATGTGGGTGTCCGCGCGCTGGACGATGCGACCCTTGAAGTGTGGCTGGAGGAGCCGGTCGGCTATTTCCTGGCCCTGCTGACGACACCGATCACGCTGCCCCAGCCCGCCCACCGGCTGCGCGCGGCGGGCCACGCCTGGGCCTCCGCCGGCCAGCTCGTGAGCAACGGCCCGTTCACGCTCCGCCGCTGGCAGCGCGGAGAGTCGATGGAGCTGGCGCGCAACCAGCGCTCACGCCTCGCCCCCCGTACGGCGCTGGAGCGGGCGCGGCTGCAGTTCGTCGCCCCCGCCGACGAGCGTTCCCAGCGCGACGCGCTCGATATCTACCGCCTGGTGGATCGGGCCGAGCCCCCGCCGGTTGAGGGCAGCCAGCTGATCGCGCTCAACCGGCTGTCCACCTACTTCCTCGCCTTCGCCTGCGACCGCGCCCCGACGAGCCGGGTCGAGCTGCGCCGTGCTCTCGCCGCGAGCCTCGACAAGGAGCGGCTCGTCCAGGCCGTCTGGGGCGGGGGCCAGATCGCGGCGCACGGCGGGATCATCCCGCCGGGGCTGTTCGGCCACTCCCCTGGGATCGGCCACACCTTCGACCCCGCGAACGCCCGGGCGCTCCTCACGGGCCAGCGAAACGTGCCCCGCCTGGCCCTGGGCGCCCTGGTCGGCTGCGGCGACACCCCACTATTTCTCCAGCAAGCCTGGCGCCAGCATTTAGGGATCGATGTCGCCATCGCCACAAACGTACCGGTGGAGCGGCTGCTGGACGGCCTGCGCTCGGGCGACTTCGACCTCGCGCTGCTCGGGTGGGAGGCCGAGTACCCCGACCCGGACAACTTCCTGCGCACCCTTTTCCACGGGGCCAGCCCGGCCAACTACTTCGGCTGGCGCAGCGAGCGGTTCGACCGACTCGTCGAGGCGGGCGCCCGCTGGGGGACCCAGGCCGAGCGCGCGGCCCTGTTCCACGAGGCCGACCGCCTGCTGGTCGTCGAGGAGGTCGCCGTCGTGCCGCTCTACTACGACCAGACGTACGCTCTGCTGCGGGCCGGCTTTCGGCTGGCCGGCGGCGGGCGCCTCGTGCGCGACGGGCGGCTCCGGCTGACCCAGATCGCCCCGGTGCAGGCGCCCGGCCGGCGGAGTGGCGGTGCGGGCGAGTGAGCGGGCTACTTGCGCAGCGCGGGCAGGAACAGTTGAGTGGTGAAGACGGTTATACCCGGGCCAACGCGGAGCCCGCCCTCGCTGAACTGGTTGCGCAGCAGGTAGAGCGTGGCCGGGCCGCTGCTGCCGGCGGCGCGCTCGACGCACAGGTCGGGCACCTCGCCGTCGGAGCCGTTGCTGCGGAAAATGGTGTCGCGCAGGGTTACGCTGCCGTTGTGGATGCTGATCAGGCCCCCGCCGCAGCTCGCCGCCCGGTTGCCCTCCACCAGCGTGCGCTCCACGGTGACGCTGCTGCCGCCGCGCACGGTCAGCGCGAAGCCGCCGCCCCTGCCGCCGGCCGTCTGGTCCTTGAACAGGCTGTCGCTGATCCGCAGCCGCGAGCCGGCGTCGAGGTCGAGGCTCAGGCCGCCCCCGTCGCCCTGGGCGCCGACCGGGTTGGAGATAAACTCGCCGGGCTGGAAGGCGACGCCGTCGAGCGAGATGCTGGCCCCGCTGAGGCGCGGGCTCGCCCCGGCGCTTACCACCCGCAGGCCGCCGCCGTCGCCGCTCACCTGCTCTGTGTCCAGCAGCTTGACGTTGCGCAGGGCCAGGTGGCGCACCCCCTCATCGATGCTCAGAACGGGGAAGGCGAAGCCCTTCAGCCCGCTGCGGTTGGCCGGGTTGTACAGCAGCCCGGCGGCGCGCATCGCCTCGCGGCTTTCGAAGATCCCGCTGTTGTTGCCGCCACAGTCGAAGCTAGGCGCCGACCAGCCGCCCTCGATCTCCAGGTCGACGCGGACAACCGCGTTCTCGGTATTGCGGCCGTCGAGGTCGGCCTCATAGAGGGGCGTGAAGATATCGCCCGCCTGCGCATTGGTGATGGCGTCGTTGGGCCCGAGGGCGCAGCCGGGGCCGCTGGAGCGGAACCCCGCGAAGGCGGCGCCCCCCGAGACGGCCAGCAGGGCGAGCACAACGAGGGCGACGAGCGGGGCGCGGCGGTTCGTCCGGCTGAGCATACGCACCTCCTGGAGCTAGTCGAGGCTGGAGCCCTACTGTAGCACTCGATCGCGCCGCGCGCTATAGGTACGCGGGGGAACGCAAAGGGCACGGCGCCCACCGGCCCGTGCCCTTGCGTCCCGAGGCTTCGTGTTTAATCCACCGGCGCCTGGTGGGCGAGGATGCGCGCGACGTCGCGCAGGCCCATCCACCACTGCTCGCGGGGGCGGGCGTGGACGGGGTCCATCATGCGCGGCATATCCTCCAGGTCGAAGACCTGGACCTTGCCGCCCCGGAAGCCAATAAAGGCGCCCACGGGCTGGCGCTTCGCGGCGCGCTCGCTTAGCCAGTCGACGCACCGGACGGCGAGGCGGGTGGCCTGGATGCGGTCGAAGGGCGAGGGGTGGCCGCCCTGCTGGAGGTGGCCAAGGATGGACTGGCGCACCTCGAACAGCTCCTCGCCCTCCTCCTCGAACAGGGCGGTCATGAAGCCGGTGGTGTAGATCGGATTGGCCCGCTCGTTGCGGATCATCAGGCTGAGCCGCTTGCCGTGCTTGAACCAGTAGCGCATCTCCTCCAGGTCGCGCTGGAGGTCGCGCAGCGTCACCCCTTCCTCGGGGAGGTAGACCCGCTCGGCGCCGGTGGCGAGGCCGCTGAGCAGGGCCAGGTAGCCGCACTCGCGGCCCATCACCTCGACGACGAAGCAGCGCCGCGAGGCCACGGCGCTCTGCTTGATCCGGTCCACCGCCTCGACGATGCTGTTGAGCGCGGTGTCGGCGCCGATGCTGAGCTCGGAGCCGGGCAGGTTGTTGTCGATGCTGGCCGGCATGCAGATGATCGGGATGTCGAAGGCCGGGAAGATGTGGCGCTCGGCCGACAGCTTGTAGGCCGCCTGGTAGCCGGCCCAGCCGCCGATCATCAGGATGGCGTTGATGCCGTGGCGCTCGATGTTGCGCGCGATCTGGTACAGCTCAGGGCCGGCCGGGATCTTGCGGTTGGTGCCGAGCTCGGCGCCGCCGATGGTGGCCCAGCCGGACACGCTCATCCAGCCCAGCTCGCTCAGGTCGCCCTCGATCAGGCCCTGAAAGCCGTGGCGCACGCCGAGCATGATGTGGCCGTGGTCGAGCCCGACGCGGACGGCGGCGCGCACGGCGGTGTTCATGCCCGGGGAAGGGCCGCCCGAGTGGAGCACCGCGATCCGCAGCGGGTCGCGCGCGGTGTCGGCCGCCGGCGGCTGCGACTGCACGAGCGTGCGCAGGGTGCGGAAGGCCTCGTTGAAGGAGCCGCCGCGCAGCTCCATGGCCCGCTCGTAATCGTGGGCGGCGATCGCCTCGGCCACCGCGTGCGTTTCGGCGACGCACTGCATCAGGGGGGCGGTGGTAATCCGGTTCTCGCGGATGCCGATCAGCCGCGGCTCGCGCTCGGGGGTCGTGGCGATCAGCTCCTCGACAGCGGTGTAGCCGAGCAGGGTGCTCGACCAGCGGTCGAAGGCGCTGGGGGCGCCGCCGCGCTGGACGTGGCCGAGGATGGTGACGCGGGTGTCCTCGCCGAGCCGGGTTTCCAGCACTTGCTTGACATAGTCGGCGCTGATCGGGTGGCCGTGGCGGTCCTGGGCGCCCTCGGCGACGACGACGATGCTGTCGCGGCGGCCGTTCTCGCGGCCGGTGCGCAGCACCTCGCACATATAGCTTTCCCAGTCGTCCGTCTCGGGGGGGCGCTCGGGGATGAGCACGAAGTCGGCGCCGCCGGAGATCGCGCCCATCAGGGCGAGGTAGCCGCAGTGGCGGCCCATCACCTCGACGACAAAGGTGCGCTGGTGGCTGGCGGCGGTGGAGGTGATCGCGTCGATCGCCTCGGTGATCCGGTGCAGGGCGCTGTCGGCGCCGATGGTCATGTCGGTGCCGGCGAAGTCGTTGTCGATCGAGCCCACCATGCCGACGATGCCGAGAAACGGGTGGGCGGCCGCCTGCTCGGCGGTCAGCCCGCCGCCGGCGACCAGCTCGGCGAGCAGCTCGGGCCACTCGCGGCGGAACAGGTCAGCGCCGGTCAGGCTGCCGTCGCCGCCGCAGACGACGAGGCGGTCGATGCCGTGGGCGACGAGGTTGGCGGCGGCCTGGCGGCGGCCCTCGCGGGTGCGGAAGCCGGGGCTGCGGGCGGTGCCGATCACGGTGCCGCCCTTGTGCAGGATCCCGCCTACGCTGTCCCAGTCGGCGCGGCGGATGAGATCGCCGCCGCGGATCATGCCCTCGTAGCCCTCGTAGATCGCGTACACGTCGCAGCCCCGGCTGATCCCGGTGCGGACGACGGCGCGCACTGCCGCGTTCATGCCCTGGGCATCGCCGCCGCTAGTCAGCACGCCGATGCGTATCTTCTGCGCGGACATCCTTGCTCTCTCCCCTGTGTATCCGGCCTGGGGCGGCTCGCGGCGAGGGGGGGCCCGTCGCCGGCGTGGGCCGCCTGTTTCGGCGCATGCAGTATACCAGCTTGTCCTGGCCCGCTCACCGCGCGGCGGCGATGGTGATCGTCTGGGCGTGGATGTCGACGGTGTCGGCGATCTGGCGGGCGTAGCCACCAGCCATCGTCACCGCAAGGGGCAGGCCGAGGCGGCGGCAGTAGGCGAAGACGGCCCGGTCGCGCTCGGCGAGCCCGGCCTTGGTCAGGGCGAGGCGGCCGAGCCGGTCGTCGTAGTAGGGGTCGGCCCCGGCCAGGTAGATTACGAGGTCGGGGCGGGCGGCGGCGAGCGCCGCCCGGAGGCCGGCCTCGAGGGCGTCGAGGTAGGCGTCGTCGCCGGTGCCGTCGGGCAGGGCCAGGTCGAGGTCGCTGCGCTGCTTGCGGAAGGGAAAGTTGCTGGCCCCGTGGATGGAAAAGGTGAAGATGCTGTCGTCGCCCTGGAGGATGGCGGCAGTGCCGTCGCCCTGGTGCACGTCGCAGTCCACGACGGCGACCCGGCGGGCCAGGCCCTCGGCCTGCACCGCCCGCGCGGCGACGGCGCTGTCGTTAAAGACGCAGTAGCCGGCGCCGGCGTCGGCGAAGGCGTGGTGGGTGCCGCCGGCGAGGTTCGCGGCGACCCCGTCGCGCAGGGCGGCGCGGCAGGCCGCGATGGTGGCTCCGGCGGAGCGCCGCGAGCGCTCGACCATCTGCGGCGACCACGGGAACCCGATCCGCCGCAGCTCCTGCTGGCTCAGCTCGCCCGCCTGGGCCCGCTCCACATACGCGGCGCTGTGGGCTCGCCCGAGCTCGGCGTCGCTGGCTGCGTCGGGCACGCGCAGATCGTCCGGCCCCAAAATCTCGGCGGCCACCCGCTCGCGCAGCAGCCGGTACTTCTCCATCGGAAAGCGGTGCCCGGGCGGGAGGGGGAGCACAAACGTATCGGAGTAAAATGCTAGCATACGGCTGTCATTATATCGGCTTGGCGCCGGGGCTTGTGCTAGGGCTGCGCGCCCCGGGCCTCTGGCTTCTTACGGGCCTGCCGGCCCACTCAGGTTCTCGCGGGGGCTGCGCGCCCCGGGCCCGCGCCAGAGGCCCGGCCGCGGGCCCCTGGACCCCGCGGCGCGGGGGCGGGCCCCCGCGACCCCAAATATGGTTTGCTGGCGCGGTTTCACCCCCGGCGTCATGCCCCCCTGCTAAAGCTGGATAGTTTTATGGGGGGCGCTTCGCGCCTACCAATCCCCGCGGCGATGCTGGCGAGGGAAAGGCGCGCAACGAACGTGTAAAGGTGCCGGCGGAGGCTGGGTAGCCTTGTTTTTCAGGTTCGGGCGGCGTGGGGCGCCGGAGCTGACATGCGGGGTCCAGGGGCGCAGCGCCCTGGCCGGGGGATGCAAGGGGCCGCGGCCGGCCCCTTGCCTCGGGGGTGCGGGGGCGAGCAGCGCCCCGCCGTAAACCCCGGGACGGGGAGGAACCCAGACCAGCGCCGAAGGCCTACCCTCGGGGGTGCGGGGGCGAGCAGCGCCCCGCCGTAAACCCCGGGACGGGGAGGAACCCAGACCAGCGCCGCAGGCCTACCCTCGGGGGCGCGGGGGCGAGCAGCGCCCCGCACGGGAAGTGGGGGCACGGGGAGGAACCCCGAACGCGCCGTAGGCCACCCTCGGGGGCGCGGGGGCGAGCAGCGCCCGGCGAGGAAGCTGGGGCTTGGGGCAAAGCCCCGAAAAGCGCCCACCCGAGCGCCGATCGGGTATAATAGCGCCTATGTTCGCACCAGCCTCGCCCGAAGCGAGCCACCCATGAACGACCGCGTTTACGTCGCCATCGACGTCGAAACCACCGGCCTCGTCGCCGGGGTCGACGAGATCATCGAGGTGGCGGCGGTGAAGTTCCGCGGGCGCGAGATCCTTGAGCGCTACAGCCAGCTCGTCCGGCCCCGCCGCTCGCTCCCGCTCAAGATCACCCGCCTTACGGGGATCACCCCCGAGGACGTCGCCGCCGCCCCGCCCTTCAACGCGATCGGCGCCGATCTCGCCCGCTTTATCAAGACGTACCCCATCGTCGGCCACTCGGTCGGCTTCGATATCGGCATGCTGCGCGCCCACGGCATGGGCTTCAGCCAGCCCGCCTACGACACCTTTGACCTCGCCACCCTCCTGCTCCCCCAGGCCCCCGTCTATAAGCTCGGCGCCCTCGCCGAGCGCTTCGGCATCCCCCACCCCGCCGACCACCGCGCCCTCAACGACGCCGAGGTCGCCGCCCAGGTCTTCGCCCGCATGGTCGAGCAGATCCACGCCCTCGACCTGCGCGACCTGTCCGAGATCAGCCGCCTCACCCAGCGCATCGCCTGGCCTCTCCGCGACCTGTTCGAGGAGGCCCTCCGCCTCAAGGCCCGCAACGTCTTCGTCGACGCCGCCGGCGGCGGCATCAGGACGACCGATGCCCCCCTCCGCGCCCCCGCCGAGGTCGCCCCTCTCAAGCCCACCGGCGACGCCGCCCCCCTCGACGAGGCCGCCGTCGCCGCCTTCTTCGCTCCCGACGGCCCCATGGGCCGCGCCTTCGAGGGCTACGAGCAGCGCCCCCCCCAGGTCCAGATGGCCGGCGCCGTCGCCCGCGCCTTTAACGCCGGCGATGTGGCCATGATCGAGGCCGGCACCGGCACCGGCAAAAGCCTCAGCTACCTCGTCCCCGCCGCCATGTTCGCCGCCCGCCGCGGCGAGCGCGTCGTCGTCTCCACCAATACGATCAACCTCCAGGACCAGCTGTTCTTCAAGGATATCCCCGACCTTCAGCGGCTCCTCGCCGGCGACGCCCCCCCCTTCACCGCCGCCCTGCTCAAGGGCCGCGGCAACTACCTTTGCCTCAAGCGCTACAACGACCTGCGCCGCTCCGAAAGCCTGTCCCCCGAGGAGGTGCGCACCCTGCTTAAGGTGCAGCTCTGGCTCCCCACCACCGACAGCGGCGATAAGGCCGAGCTGCTGCTCATGGACCGCGAGGGCGCCGCCTGGGGCCGTATCAACGTCACCCCCGACACCTGCACCGGCCCGCGCTGCCCCCACTTCCGCGAGTGCTTCTTCTTCGAGGCCCGCCGCAAGGCCGAGGCCGCCCACATCCTTGTCGTCAACCACGCCCTCATGCTCGCTGACCTCGCCGCCCAGTCCAACGTGCTCCCCCCCTACGACCACCTCGTGGTCGATGAGGCCCACAACCTCGAGGACGTCGCCACCGACCAGCTCAGCTTCGCCGTCGACCAGGCCGCCCTGCTCAAGTTCCTCGACGATCTGTTCCAGGAGGGCGGCGCCCACGTCGTCAGCGGCCTGCTCTCCGAGCTGCCCGCCTACCTGCGTGAAAGCGCCGCCGAGCAGGCCGAGCGTGAGCAGATCGAGCGGGTCGCCGAGCAGATCCGGCCCGCCATCGCCCGCGCCCGCGCCGCTACCTACGAGTGCTTCAACCTCCTGACCAACTTTGTCGCCCTCGAGGTCGAGTCGAACCAGTACGACACCCGCCTCCGCCTCACCCCGGGCGTCCGCAACAAGCCCGAGTGGCAGGCCATCCAGGCCGCCTGGACCAACCTGACCGACTCGCTGACGGTGATCGGCGAAGGCCTCGGCCGGATCGCCGCCGTCCTGCGCGAGCAGGAGGACGCGGGCATCCCCGGCTACGACGAGCTGATGCTCCGGGTCGAGTTTCTCAGCCGCTTCGGCGTCGAGGTGCGCGTCCGCACCGGCCACATCATCTTCGGCGACGAGGAAAGCATCTCCTGGCTCACCCACGACCGCGGCCGCGATACGCTCACCCTGACCGCCGCCCCGCTCAGCGTCGCCGAGATCCTCCAGGCCCAGCTCTTCGCCCAGAAGGCCACCACCGTGCTCGCCTCGGCCACGCTCACGATCGAGGGCCGCTTCGACTTCGTCAAGGAGCGGCTCGGCCTCCCCGAGGCCGACGAGCTGGTGCTCGACTCGCCCTTCGACTACGAGCGCCAGGCCCTCGTCTACATCCCCGACGACATCCCCGAGCCCAACCAGCGCGGCTACCAGCAGGCCGTCGAGCGGGCCCTCGTCGAGCTGTGCGTCGCCACCGGCGGCCGCACCCTCGCCCTTTTCACCGCCAACAGCGCCCTGCGCCAAACGTACCAGGCTATCCAGGAGGAGCTGGAGGAGCAGGAGATCGCCGTCCTCGGCCAGGGCCTCGACGGCTCGCGCCGCTCGCTGCTCGACCGCTTCAAGGAGTTCCCGCGCACCGTGCTGCTCGGCACCACCAGCTTCTGGGAGGGCGTCGACGTGGTCGGCGACGCCCTGTCCGTCCTCGTGATCGCCAAGCTGCCCTTCAGCGTGCCGACGGATCCGATCTTCGCCGCCCGCAGCGAGCGCTTCGCCGACCCCTTCGGCGAGTTCAGCGTGCCCCAAAGCATCCTGCGCTTCAAGCAGGGCTTCGGCCGCCTCATCCGCTCCCGCGAGGACCGCGGCATCGTCGTCGTCCTCGACAAGCGCCTGCTGAGCAAGAAGTATGGCGCCCAGTTCCTCGACTCGCTCCCCAACACCCGCGTCCGTACCGGCCCCCTCAAGCAGCTCCCGCTGCTCGCCGCGCGATTCCTCGTCTGACGTTCGCGCCCGCGGCGCTACAAAACGCCGTACCGCTCCGAAAAGGCAAAGCCTTGCTCGGAGCGGTACGGCGTCTTCGCGCAGATCGATTCAAAACCTCCGCCCTCGCTGCGCCCCCGCGGTGGATCCTCAGGGCGCCGGGTAAGGCGTTGTGGATCCGCCTCGCCCCAGCAGCGGCAGGAAGTAGCGCTCGGTCAGGTTCAGCGCGGGCGCGGCGCCGCCGATCTCACCCCAGCCCCGGTCGGGGCCCGCGCCGGCGTGGGGGAGGCCAACGTCGGCGCCGCTGTCGATCAAGGGGCTGCTCGGCAGGGGCCGCCGCGTCTGGGGGTCGATCCGGGGGTCGCCGCTCGTGGCGTTCGACTCCCAGCCCCGGTCGAGCCAGCGCGCGAGGCTCGCGCCGCTGACCCGGCCGCTACGGTAGTGGTTGTGGCCGACGACTAGCCCGGGGGCCAGGGCCGGGTCGAAGGCGAACCGTAGGTCGTTCGCCTCGCCGCCCAGCAGGTTGTTGCGGATGTCGAGCCCATCGGGGAACTGGCCGGGGGCCGAGTAGCTGATGTACAGGGCCGAGCCGGGCACGTCCACCACGGTGTTGTTGTAGATCCGCACCCCGGCGCTGCTGCGCACGATGATCCCGCTCCCGCTCCCGCTGTCCCCGTTCGGGTCCGTGTTGATCGTGTGGATCAGGTTGCCCGCGATCAGCACGTTTCGTGGCGCCTGAGGGTAGGGCGTGCCGTTCTTCACCCCGCGCGACACCTCGATCCCCTCCGTCGCCGCCCAGATCTGGTTGCCGCGTAGCTGCACGTCCCGCGCGTCATACTGAACCTGGATGGCCATCCCGTCCGAGCTGTCGACGGCACCAAAGCCCCAGGCCAAATTGTCGGCCACCACGATCCCGTGGGTGCTCTTGATGTCGAGGGCGTTTTCGCGGGTGTTGTGCAGCCGGTTGCGCTCGATCCGGATGTCGCTCGCCGCCCGGCCGTAGCCCGGGAAGTCGGGGGTATTGACCTGGATCGCGTCCCCCGAGGTGGCGAAGATCTCGCAGCCGCGCACGGTCACGCCGCTGGCCGTCATGATCCCGATCCCGTGGGCGTCCTGCGACCCGGCGTCGAACTGCTCGATCGTGCTGTCCGCGATCGTCACCCTTGCCGCGCCGTTGCCGACGCGGACGCCGTAGCCGCGGCCGTTGTGCAGGTGCACGCCGGTGATGGCGATGTCGTGGACGCCGTCGACGAGCCGGATTGCGTCGCGGGTCGACCCGCCGGCGTTCACCTCCAGCCCCTCGATCGCCCAGAACGATCCCTCCACCCGGATCGTCCCGGCCACGACCGATCCTCCGCCGGCCGCGCCGCGCAGGGTGATCGGGGCCTCAGCCGTGCCGGAAACCGTCAGCTCCAGGTTTTCCGTGTAGGTCCGCGCGTCAAGCTCGATCGTGTCGCCGGGCCGGGCCGCGTCGAGCGTCGCCTGAAGCGATCCGGTTACAGCGCGTGTGTGAGCCGGCGCCGCGAGGGCCCGGCCGGCGAGCGCGAGCACGGCGAGCACGGCGAGCAGCGTCGGCCAGTGGAGATGGCGGTGCATGATGCTCCTATCCGGGGCGCGGCGCCAGGTGCCCTGGTGCCGCCAATTAACAACTTTTTAACCTCTGTCACCCTACACCTCCTATCTCCAGTTAGCCACTAGCCCGTTGCTCCTATCTCCCGGCGGGACCACGACAAAACATAGGAGAGTACCATTGACCCGGCCTGCACGCGGCGCAGAAAAACACCGCGCTGCCCGCCCACGGGCAGCACGGTGTTCTTGACGATAGAACCGCGGATCTGGCTCCGCGGTTCGCTATGCTGGCGCTACGGCGTCTGGAGCTCCGCCCGCACGCGGGCGAGGATGGCGTCGACGTCGAGGCCGGCCTCCTTTGCCAGGCGCACCTGCTCCAGCAGCCGGGCCTCCGCCTCGGTTTGGCGAAGCTGGGCGTCGCTCAGGCGGCGCCGCTCGTAGTCCGCGTCGAGCAGCCGGTCCTCCTTCGCCCGCTCCTCCGCCCATTCGAACGCCTGCTGCCAGAAGTAGCCGGCCTCGCGGAAGAACAGCCCGAAGATCCCTGTGGTGTTGCGCAGCTCGCTCATGATCTGCTCCTCGCTGGTCCGGGGTCTACCTTGTATTCTATTACGCTCCAGGTCAAAAGTCAACGCGCCGTTTTCGCCGTCACGGCGCGAAACATCAGCTTTCTGCCTTTATCTTGCATGTAGCCGGGCGAGATGCTATAATCCAGCTATCGCCAGCTTTCATATATGCAATGACGGCGACAGGCACTAGCCCTGCCCCTGCCCGCGCAAGGAGCCGCCGATGTCGGCCTCACCAGCACCGCGAACCGCCGCAAGCCCGACCCGCATGATCGAGCTCAGCGGACAGGCCGCCCACCTTTTCCGCTTCCCCGCCGCCCTCGACCTGGCCTACGAGTACTTCTGCGACATCCCGGCCGTCTTCCGGCTGCTCCCCGACGCCCTCGACGTGCGGCCCTACGCCCCCGACCGCTACCGCCTGGTGGTCGGCGCGACCGACGGCCACGGCCACTCGATGGCCGCGATCTTTGATCTGGCCGCGCACCATGAGCCGGGCCACAGCATCAGCCTGTTCCCCGCCGACGACGGCCCGCCGGTCAGCCTCCCCGGCATGGTCTTCGCCGGCGCGCTGGTCGCCGAGGCTCGTTTCGCCGAAGACGCCCGCGGCACCAGCGTCCAGTACAGCGTCGAGCTAGCGATGGCCATCCCCGTCCCGCGCGTGCTGCGCCTCATGCCCGCGGCCTTTCTCCAGAACCTCGGCGAGCGGGCCATGGAGTTCAAGATGTCCCAAATGATCGGCGGCTTCACCAGCAATATCGCCGCCGACTTCCGGGCCTGGGCCGAGCAGTAGACCCCAAAGGTTCGTAGCCCGCGGCAGCGCTGTATCGGGCGCATAAACACCTGTACCGCTCCGATCGATGGCATCGCCTCGATCGGAGCGGTACGGCGTTGAGAACAGGTGGCTCGAAACGCGCTGCGCCTCCGCGGTTAGGATGGCTACCGCCGCCCGCCGACCTCGTTCGTCTCGCTGACCGCCGCCTTGAAGGTGGCCGAGCCGACCGTCACCAGGTCGCCCTCGCTCACGCGGGCCTGGGCGGTCAGGCGCTTGCCGTTGACGGCCACCAGCGCGTCGGGGCTGAGCGGGGCGATGAACCAGGTGTTGAGCGACTGGCGGATCTCGGCGTGGCGCGGCAGCACCTGCCGGTCGTGGAGCACCAGGTCGCAGCTCGTGGCGCTGCCGAGCACGGCCAGGGGCCCCCCCACGCTCGTCGACTTGCCAACGCGCGAGCCCGAGATACCGAACAGAACGAGTGCCTTGGGCATCATCAGGTCCTTTCGCCGTGGCGGGCTGCAACGTGGCTGCCGTCCGTCGGACGCCGCGCGCCCGGTGTTGTCGGTTGTTGTACCATTCGCCGCCGCGGCCGTCAATAGCCTTCCTGTACCATCCCACAGGCCGCGGCGCCCCCGGTTCCTTGCCCGCCGCGGCCTGCTGTTGTTCCCCTGCTCGCCCCTCGCCCTACCGCCGCAGCGCCGGCAGGTACAAGGTCTGCTCCACTTCGATCGTGAAGGTCTGGGTGGCGGGCGGGTTCACGCCATTGCTGGCGGTGACGGTGAACGGCCCGAAGCTGCCGGCCGCCGGCGGGGTGCCCGCCAGCACGCCGCTCGCGCCGTTCAAGCTCAGCCAGCCGGGGAGCGTGCCGGCCGTGATCACGAAGCTGGGCGCCGGGTTGCCGCTGGCGATAAAGCGGTGGCTGTACGCCCGGCCCACGAACCCGCTCGGGGGCAGCGGGCTGATGAACGCTGGCGGCCCATCGTTCTCCCGCACCACCAGCGTAAAGGCCTGGGTGGCGGGCGGGTTCACGCCGTTGCTGGCGGTGACGGTGAACGGCCCGAAGCTGCCGGCCGCCGGCGGGGTGCCCGCCAGCACGCCGCTCACGCCGTTCAAGCTCAGCCAGCCGGGGAGCGTGCCGGCCGTGATCGCGAAGCTGGGCGCCGGGTTGCCGCTCGCCACAAACGTGTGGGTGAACGGCAGGCCGGCGACGGCGCCGCCGGGCGCGGGGCTGGTGAATGCCGGGGCCGTCCCGGCCCGGCAGGCCTGCACCCGCACGTTGTCGATCGTCCAGCCCTCGCGGCCGACCGAGCTGTCGGTGGCGACGCGGAAGCGGAAGCGCACCGTCTGCCCCGCGTACTCCTGCAGATCGACCACCGAGTTTAGCCAGTTCTGCGGGTCGCCGCACCAGGCCTGCCGCCCGGCGAGCGGGTTGCTCGTCCCCGAGGCGAGCGCGCCGTCATACGGGTCGGTCTGCAGCCGGTCGTTGCCGACCTGCGTCCAGGTGCCGCCGTTGTCGGTCGAGATCTCGAGCATCGCTCCGTCATAGCAGCCGTTGTTGCCGCTTTCCAGCCACTGGTAGTTCTGGAACTGCAGCGTCGGGCGGCCCGCCGTGGCCGCGGCGGGGATGGCGACCGGCGGCGAAACGAGGTACTGGTCGCTGACCTGGCCGACGCCCGTCGCGCGGAATGCGCCGGTGCCCGCGAACGTCCGCGTGCTGACGATCTCCCAGGTGTTGCTCGTGCCCCCGGTTGTCCAGGCGCCGGCGCCCGACTCGAAGTCGTCGGCGAAGAGGGTTAGCGCGTCCTGGCCGAGCGGGCAGAAGCCCGGCTCAAGGGCCGTCCGGAACTGGCCGACGGCGGAGGTCGCGCCGGCGCCGCAGGTGTTCGACGGGCGGACGCGCCAGAAGTAGGCCGTCTCCTGGTCCAGGTTGCTCGTCGGGGTGAAGCTGAGCTCGGTCGTCGTCGTGCTCGCGACGACGTTTGTGAAAGCGGCGTCCGTCGCCACCTGCACCAGGTAGCTCACCCCCGGCCCGGCCGAGCTCCAGGTGAAGGTCGGGCGCGACGGCGTGTCGGCCGCGTTGTTGGCCGGCGTGATCAGGGTCGGCACGCCGGGCGGCCCGGCGCTCACGGTCAGCGGGAAGGTGGTCGTGCTGGTGCCGCTCGACCCGCTGCCAGTGATGATGATCGGGTAGCTGCCTGTTGCCACCGCCGCCAGGTTGCCGACCGTCAGGGTCGAGGTGCTGCCGCCAGCGCCGACCGGGTTGGGCGCGAAGCTCACCGCCGCCCCAGCCGGCGCGCCGCTGGCCGTAAATGTGATGGCGCTGGCGTCGCCGGTGCGCGCGATCGTGATCGTCGTGCTTGTGCTGCCCGAGCTGGTGCAAACGTTGGCGGAGACGGGGCTGGCGCTCAGGTTGAAGCCGGCCGCGCCGATGCCGTCGAGCGTCGCCTGGCCGGTGCCGAGCGGGTCGAGCCAGTTCGAGAGCCTGGTCGCGTTCGACCCGCCACCCGTCCACGACGTGAAGAAGCGGCCGTAGTAGTCCGACAGGTCGTTGCCGCAGGCGGCCCCGCCGCCGTGGAGCTGGCCGATGATCCGGCCGTTCTGGTCGAACAGCGGCGAGCCCGACGAGCCGGGCTCCGTCGTGCCGAGGTCCCAGTCGATCACCCGGACGTGGGTGCCGTTGTTGGGCAGGCCGCCGCCGTACGACGAGGCCGCCGTCGGGTCGTTCTCGAAGCTGATCCGCTTCTCATTGCCGCGCGGGTGGTGAATGGCTATCGCGCTCGTGGCGTTCGCGCCGCCCCGATCCCAGCCGGCCCAGTACGGGTTGTAGTTCGCGGGCACCGGGTCGTCAAGCTCGAGCAGGGTCATGTCGGAAGCGCTGTAGTCGGCGCGGAAGAAGGCGCCGCTCAGCGTCTGGGCGAGCGAGCCGTTGCCAGGCTGCCCGCTCTCAACGCTGCCGGGGACGCGGCAGGTCGTGTTCGCGTAGTTCCAGTAGCTGACGACCGACGGCGCCTCGGCCCCGTTGACGCCGCAGTGGTCGGCCGTGAGGAAGTAGGGCTTGCGGTCGTTGGCGGTGTTGTTGATCAGGGCGCCCGTGCACAGCCCCGCGCCGCCGATCAGGATGCGGGCCACCGAGCCGACCTGCAGGCGCCACGGCTCGGACTGCGAGCAGGCGACGTCGACGTTGCAGGAGCCGGACTTCAGCGGCGGGTCGAACGGGTCGAGAAAGCCGTGGTTGACGCTTGTCAGATCCAGGACGAGCTGCCCGCGGGCCGCTGCCGGCACGATCACCTGGACCAGGGCCTCCTCGCCGAGCACGAGCGGCGTCCACAGCTGGCCGTGGCTTTCGTTGTCGGCGTCGGTGTACGGCCCGACCAGGTCGCCGCTGGTCAGCCCGAACACCGTCAGCTGGCCGCCGTGGGGCATGCGGAAGCGGGTGAAGCCGAAGTTGAGCGACAAGGCCCCGGCCGAGCGGATGCGCAGCCGCCAGCGGGCTAGCTCGCCGCCAAGCGTGTCCCAGACGCCCTCCTTCGCGGTGTCGATCGTGGTCTTGATCGGCACGGCGAAGCGCACGGGCGCGTCGTCGGGCGCCTTCTGGTAGGCCTCCAGCTCCTTCGCGTTGTCCACCGAGGGCATCACCAGCTGCGGCACCGCGTCGGTCGGGGGGCGACCCTGGGCCCTGACGACGGGGGCCGCCGGCTGGACGGCGAGGACGGCGAAGTTCGGGAGCGCGAGCAGGACGATGGTCGTGATGACGAAGACAAGAACGGTCCGCCGCATACACACCTCTTCCGGATGAACAGCGTTTGAAACGCACCGCGCGGGGCGCCTGGGCGGCGACATCGCCCGCGCAGATTGTGTGAAGCGCTCATATCGGGGCCTCAGTGTAGCATTCTTTGCCCGCGACGTATAGATAAAGTCTGGTTAATGCGCCGGCACCGCGGCGCTGGGCGGGGTGCTATAATCCATCCCGGAGCCGTGCGGCTGCGCGGCGCGGAGGTGTGTATGGCCGCTGCCGATCTCGTCCAGCGGGTGCGGATCTACCTCAACATCGACGACAGCCACGAGGGCCGGCCGCTCTACCTCGTCGTGCTCGACGAGCTGCGCCGCGGCGGCGCCACCGGGGCCACCGCGCTCCAGGGCCTGGCCGGCTTCGGTCCGCGCCAACGCGTGCGCCTCGCTCCCGGCCGCGAGGCCGGCCGGCCCGTGGTGGTCGAGTGGGTCGACCGCGCCGAGCGCGTCCGGGCGCTGCTGCCCGCGCTCGACCCCCTTGTCGGCGACGCTCTGATCACCCTGGAGGACGTGCCTATCTACCGGGCCATGCTCCGCTCCCGCGGACCCTTCGCCGCCGACCACGGCGTGGGCGACAGTATGCGCAGCCCGTCCCCCGCCGTCGCCGCCGACGCCCCCCTCAGCATCGCCCTGGCGACGATGGCCCGCGACAACCTCGGCACCCTGCCCGTCGTCGCCGCCGACAACCGGCTCGCCGGCGTGATCACCGACGAAAACCTGGCCTGGCGGGCCGGGCTGCGGCTCGGCCTCGGCCTGCTCGACGCCCTGTCGCCCGCCGAGCGCGACCCGATCCTCGCCCCCCTGGTCGGCCGCGGCGTCGCGGAGGTGATGAGCCCCGAGCCGCGCAGCGTGCTCGCCGCCACCTCGCTGCCCCAGGCCCTCGTCGCGCTGGTCGAGTCGGGCTACAGCCACGTCCCCGTGGTCGACCGTGATGGCCGCCTGATCGGCCTGCTCGGCCCCGCCGAGGTGCTGGCCGCCGCCGTCGCCCACGCCAGCGCCGGCGGCTCGCCGGTGCTCGACGCCGACCCGCCGCCCCCGGTGCGCCTGATCATGCAGACGACGGCGCCCCAGGTCGTCCTCGGCCAGCCCCTGGCCGCGGCCCTGGCCCAGATCCTGGCCGCCCCCGAGCGCAGGGTTTTCGCGGTCGACGGCGACGGGCGGCTCGCGGGCGCCCTCGACGCGGCCGGCGCCCTCGCCGGCCTCGCCGACGAGGAGCGTCTGCTGTTCCTCGCCGCCCTCCAGCGGCCCGAGCCGGGCCCGGCCGCCGGCCTGCCAGGCCACGAGCGCGGCTTCGAGCCCCTGCTCCAGCCGGCGCCCCCCGCCGTCGCCCCCGAGCTGCCCGCCCTCGACGCGGCCCGGCGCCTGCTGGAGCTCGGGGCCGAGCGGCTGCCCGTTGTTAATGCTGAGGGTCGATTGTTGGGTATAATAGCCCGTGGCGGGCTCGTGCGAGCCCTGTTACAGCAAAGCGACTAGCGGCGCAAGCGCCGCTCTGGCCGCTCGTGTCACCAGCCGCGGCGGCCCCAACGATTTATGAGCAAGCAGTTTCTGATCACCGGCGGCGCCGGCTTCCTGGGCATCAACCTTGTCCGGTACCTGCTGGAGCGCGGCCACACCGTTCGCACCCTCGACATCGCCCCCTTCGACTACCCCGAGCGCGCCCGCATCGAGGCCATTTCCGGCGACATCCGCGACAAGGCCGTTGTCGACCGGGCGATGGAGAACGTCGACATCGTCGTCCATACCGCCGCCGCTCTGCCGCTCTACAAGCCGGCCGACATCTTCTCGACCGACATCGACGGCACCCGCAACGTCATCCAGGCGGCCCACGAGCGCGGCGTCGAGCGCTTTGTCCACATCTCCACCACCGCCGTCTACGGCATCCCCGACCACCACCCCCTCCTGGAGACGGACCGCCTCGACGGCGTCGGCCCCTACGGCGAGGCCAAGGTCAAGGCCGAGGAGGTTTGCCTGGAGTTCCGCGCCAAGGGCATGGTCGTCCCGATCGTCCGCCCCAAGTCGTTCATCGGCCCCGAGCGCCTCGGCATCTTCGCCATGCTCTACGACTGGGCCAAGGACGGCAAAAGCTTCCCCATCCCGGGCAGCGGCAAGAACCGCTACCAGCTCCTCGACGTCGAGGACCTGTGCGAGGCGATCTACCTGTGCGCCACCCTGGAGCCGGCCCGGGTCAACGACACCTTCAACGTCGGCGCCAGGGAGTTCACCACCATCCGCGAGGACTTCCAGGCTGTGATGGACGCCGCCGGCTTCGGCAAGCGCATCGTCACCTTCCCCGCCGCCCCGATGACCCTGGCCCTCGCCGTCCTGGAGCGCCTGCGCCTGTCCCCCGTCTACAAGTGGGCATACGGCACGATCACCGAGGACTCGTTCGTCTCCGTCGACAAGGCCGAGCGCCAGCTCGGCTTCCGCCCCAAGTACTCCAACAAGGACGCCCTGGTGCGCAACTACCGCTGGTACGTCGAGCATCTCCACGAGTTCGCCAACGCCACTGGCGTTTCCCACCGCGTGCCGTGGAACCAGGGCATCCTCAAGCTGGCCAAGCTGTTTTTCTAAGGGCCGGGGGAACAAAGGAACAGAGGAACAGACGAGGCCATTAGGCCTCGTCTGTTCCTCTGTTCTTCTACTCTCCAGGCTACTGCTTAACGAAGCCCAGGAACAGCCCGGCCCCGATCAGCAGCAGCGGCACCCAGATCAGGCCGACGCTGAGCGAGCCGAGGGTGGCGATCAGCACGATCAGGCCCACGCCGAACAGGATGGCGCCCGGGATGAGCGGCCAGAAGTGGCTGTTGCGGAACAGCGCGGTGCCCAGGGCGTAGATCGCCAGAAAGCCCAGCGCCAGCCCCCACAGCACCGACACGCCGTTCGTCACCTCGGCGAAGGTCACGCCGAGGCTCAGGCCGGCCACGATGCTGCCCGGGATGATCAGGCCGTAGACGCGGCGCCACAGGCCGAAGAACAGAAAGACCGAGGCGATCGTGAGCAGGATCATCCCCGGCACAATGTTGAGCGAGGTGGTGAAGAGCTGGGCCAGGATGAGCAGCGCGCCCAGCCCGATCAGCCCCAGCCCAAGCGAGTTGGGCCGCTGCGGGACGATGGTCTGGGCCGGGGCTGCCCCGTAGCCGGCAGGCAGGCCCAGGTGCCGCGTCTCCATCCCCGCCGACGATCGCTCGGCCGCCCGCGCCCGCTCCGTGTCCTGCTCGGTGTAGTTGGACATGCTTCCCTCCTTGGGGCCGTCACATAGCCTCTGTTGATGTGACGAACGGCGGCGCCGAGTTGTTGCGCGCCCCCCTCAGCTCGTCCCCCCGTACGCCGAGCCCTCCGTGACACGCATGAAGATATCCTCCAGGTCGCTGACCTGGCCGGCGAAGTGGGTCACGCCGAAGCCGCCCGCCACCAGCCGGGCCAGCAGCTCGCTCACCGCCCGGTCGTCGCCGTCGAAGTCGACCTGGAGCTGCGGTGGGCCCTCCTCCGCCACCGCGCGCGCCTCCAGCACGCCCGGCATGCCCCGCACCAGCTCGACCGCCGCCGCCGTGTCGCCGAGCATGTGGATCTCGAAGACGCGGTGGGGCTGCAGCGAGCGCATAATCGTGCTCACGTCGCCAGAGGCGAGCAGGTTGCCGCGCTCGATGATCCCGATGTGCGTGCACATCTCGGCCAGCTCGGTCAGGATGTGCGAGCTGATCATGATCGTCTTGCCCAGGCTGCGCAGCTCCTTGAGCAGCTCGCGCAGCTCGACCCGCGCCCGCGGGTCCAGGCCGGAGGCCGGCTCGTCGAGGATGAGCAGCGCCGGGTCGTGGAGCATGGTCCGGGCCAGGCTCAGCCGCTGCTTCATCCCCCGCGACAGCCCCATCACGTCGGCGTCCTTTTTGTGGCTCAGGTCGACCAGGGCCAGCAGGTCGTCGATCAGCCGGGGGCGACGGGCCGCCGGGATGTCGTAGGAGGCGGCGAAGAAGTCGAGGTACTCCCACGACTTCATGTTGTCGTAGACGCCGAAGAAGTCCGGCATGAAGCCGACCGAGCGCCGCACCGCCGCCCGGTCGCGCAGCACCGAGTTGCCGGCCACGAAGGCCTCGCCGCTGCTCGGCAGCAGCAGCGTGGTCAGAATGCGCATGGTCGTCGTCTTGCCGGCGCCGTTGGGCCCGATAAAGCCGTACACCGCGCCCTGCGGGATCTGCAGGTTGAGGTGGTTCAGCGCCAGCGTGTCGCCGTAGCGCCGCGTCAGGTCCTTCGCCTCGACAATGGTCGTCATACGTTCAGCCGGATGATATACAGCGTCTGGCCCTGCTGGTCCCCGGCGCCGTCCACGCCGACGTCGAGGGCGGGGCCATCGGCCCAGGCCAGCAGATACACGCCCTCGCGGTCGGGCAGGCCCTTGGTGCTTTGGGCGAACGGCGCGCCCCCCGAGAAGCGGTCATAGCCGAACAGGCTGTAGACCACCCGGTCCCGCCCGATCAGCCCCTGCGAGGAAAAGGTGAACTGCTCGGGGAAGTTGCCGACCCCGGCGCTCAGCCGCACCTCGGCGCTTTGCCCTGGCCCGAGGTCGCCCACCCGCTCCGCCCGGTCGCCCCGGACGACCACGGCGTCGCTGAGCGGCACGGCGCTCTGGTTGGTCAGCCGGCCCTCGACGGCGCCGCCGCTGCGCTTGAGGCTGCTGGCCAGTGTGGGCACCGCGGCGTCCGGGCGCTCCGCGATCATGGTCCGCAGCGACGAAACGTCGATCAGCAGATCGGGCACCACCGTGCCGCCCTCGTCGGCGCTCACCACGACGTTGCGGAAGCGGAAGCCCTCGAACGTGCCGGGGGTGACGAGCGTTTCCGGCCCGAATCGCACGTTGTAGCTACGCCGCTGGGGCGAGAACACCCCGACAAAGGCGGTGGCCTGGCCCGTCTCGACCCCCTCGACGCCCTGGATCACGGCCAATTGGGTGACCTGCGGGCTGGTGCCGCGCAACATGAAGCTGGCCGCGTAGGCCGCGCCGAGAAACAACGCCACCAGCACTGGCGTCGTCACCCAGGCCAGCTCGACCCGGTTCAGGCGCCGCAGCAGGAGGAAGTTGACCGGGCCGATCACCACGATGTACAGCAGGATCAGCCCGAGCACGGCGAGGGTGGAGGGCACGCGCAGCGCCGGCAGCTGGAGCGAGTCGCGCAGAAGGTTTTCGCTGCGCCAGCGGTAGGAGTAGCCGATCAAAGCTCGCGGCTGCTCCGGCAACACCCGCGCCCACAGGTCCGCCTCGCCCGTCCAGCCGCGCAGGGCGTCGAGGTCGAAGGCGGCGAAGACGACTTGCCCTGCGCCGAGCGGCGCGCTGTTCAGCAGGCCGGCGTTGTCGAGGGCGCGGGCGCCGGGGCGCAGCGTCGTCGCGTTGGTGGTGAGGGCCGGCACGCTCTGGCCGATGTCGGGGCGGCGGGCGAACTGCCCGAGGCTCGCGCTCGGGGTGCCCGCCTGGAGCGCGCCGACCTCGACGGGCAGCAGGTCGGCCAGGCCGGGGACGGTGCGCTCGGCGTTGGGGCCGCCGCCGACAACAAGGGTGCCGCCGAGGCGGGCGTAGCTGGCCAGGGCCTCGCGCTGGGCCGCGCTCAGGTCGGCCGTGGGCAGGTCGTGCAGAAAGATCGCGTCGAGGCCGGCGAGCAGCATCGGGTCGGCGGGGAAGGTGGCCGGCGCGAGGCGGGCGATGGCCGAGGTGCCGTTGTTCGGCGTGCGGATGAGGGCCAGGCCGGCGAGGGCGTTGGCGTCGGCGCTGACCACGCCGATCGCCAGCTGCTCGGCGGCGATCGGGGAAAGGCGCACATTGCGCCGGGCCAGCGTTGCGTCGCCAGAAACGAGGGCCAGCTCGACGGAGCGCACCTGGTCGGCGATGGTGAGCGGGATTGTCACCTGCTTGCGGGCGCCGCGGGGCAGCTCGATCGCCTGGCGGAAGACGGCCGCCTCCTCGCCCGGGAGGCGCAGCTCCAGGGCGCCGGCGAGGTCGGGGCCGTCGTTGGCGGCGACGATCGTGGCCGGGAACCAGTGGCCGACGCGGTACTGGCCGGCGCCATCGTAGCCGATGCGCACCTCCAGGGAGACGGGCTCTGCTTGGGCGCGGGCGGGGGCGGCTCCCAGCGACGCGCAAAGAGCGAGCAGGGCGAGGGCGAGCGGGAGCAGGCGCAGGGTGCGGTTCAATGCTGATCCTTCGTCCGTCAGGACGACTTGAGCTCGTCGTGGCGCCGTTGGGCCTCGTGGTAGTGGCGCAGGAGGGCCAGCATATCGTTCATGGTCTCCTCCTTCTCCTGGCCTCTCGCGTTCACGTAGTAGTCGTTGATCTTCGCCACCACGTCGCGCGGGTGCGGCACCCGAACAAAGGTGAACTTACCGCCGCCGCCGGCTGTCTCCAGAAAGACGTCGCCGTAGCCGAGCAGGTTGCTCACAAAGGTCGTCTTCGAGGTGATGTTGTTGATCTGGCTGATCTTGGCCTCGCGGCGGCTGCCGGGCCCGAAGGGCTTCTGGTCGATGTCGATCACCACCTTCGGGTTGACGATATACATGTCGTTCCGGTAGTCCTCGATCTCCCAGGCCGCCCAGGCCACAAAGGCCAGGATCACCACAAAGGTGGCGATGGCGACCCAGCTCGGCTCCAGCAGCACGAACTGGTTGCCGATCGCGATCAGCAGCAGGCCGAGAAACAGCAGCAGCAGCGGCCCGACCAGGCTGCGCACGAGGAACAGCCAGTGGGCCCGCCAGGTGATCGAGCCGTTGTCCTCGTTGATCTCGGGGTTCTCGGGGATGAGCCAGCGCACAGCCCGCATGCCCCCCGTCGTCCGGATGTCGCGCCGGTAGACGGGCTTGGCGGCCGGGGCGTTGTACACCTGCGTCTCGACCAGGCGCTCCAGCGCTTGCTCGCTGCGCTGCTTGCGCACGGCGTTCACCTGGTCCATGATCCGCTTCTGCATCAGGCCGGGGTTGCCCGCCTGGTCGAACTTCAGCTCGCCGCCGATGCGCGCCGACTTGATGATGATCGTGCCGTACTTGAGCCAGTGCTGCGGGTAGGTCTTTGTGCTGACGACGACGTTCTGGATGTCGGGGATGTAGATCTGCTCCTGGACGCTCTGCTCCAGCAGGCGCGGGATGTACACCTGGTCGTTGTCATAGATCACGCGCTGGTTGGTCAGGATCAGCTCGTCGTTCAGCCAGTCGTAGAAGGTGAACAGGGTGAACAGAACACAGGTGGCGGCCAGGAGCATCAGCAGGAGGTTGAACAGGTCGCCGCCCTGGTCGATAAACAGCGACGGGTCGACGTAGAAGATCCGGCCGCCGTTGGCCCGGAAGTAGACCAGGCCGAGCACCGTCGCCAGGGCGATCAGCAGCACGGTGCGCGGGCGGGTGTCTTTGGAGCGGCGCACCCACGTCGCGGCGAGGAACAGCAGCAGCAGGCCGGCGACCCCGAGCAGAAACAGGTTGACCAGGTCGAGCCCGGTGGGGATGCCGGTATCGGCGACCAGAAAGCTGCCGCCGATCGCCCGGTAGGAGGCCAGGCCGCCGAAGAAGAGCGCGCCGGCCACGGGCGGGATCTCGCGCACGACTAGCAGAATCCAGTGGCGGCCGATCTCGTGAAGGATCTGCTCGCCCGGGTTGAGGTCGATCGAGTCTTCGGCCTCCATGCGCAGCAGCTCGCGCAGCCGGTGGCTGATGCCCTCTTTTCTGGTCGCGCCGTCGTTCGTCACGCTCATGGGCTGCTCCTCAGGCGGCTTGGGGCCGGCGGGCTACGGTTGGCTGGCGATGTAGGCGAGAATCCAGTCGGCCTCCTGGTCGGGGGTGAGCCCGTCGGTGTCGAGCAGGAGGGCGTCGGCGGCGGGCTGCATCACGTGGCGGTCGAGGTCGTCGCGGCGGGCGAGGTCGGCGCGCACCTGATCGAGCGCCGGCGCGTCGGCGCGGACTCGCCGCTCGTCGGCCCGCCGGCGGGCCCGCTCGTCGAGCGAGGCCCCCAGGTAGATCTTCAGCTCGGCCTCGGGCATCACCACCGTGCCGATGTCCCGCCCGACCATGACCACCGCCCCGCGCCGGCCGATCTCCTGCTGGCGGCGGCGCATCTCCGCGCGCACGGCCGGGAAGCGCGCCGCCCGCGAGACCGTCGCCTCCACCTCCGGCTCGCGGATGCGCCATGTCACATCCTCGCCGCCGAGGCGCACCGTGTACTGGCGCCCGTCGGGCGCGTCGGGCGGGCCCACCTCGATCTCGGCGGCGCGGGCCAGGGCCTCCATCGCCGCCGGGTCGTCGAGGTCGGCGCCGGCGCGCAGCGCGGCCAGGGCCAGCGCCCGGTACATCACGCCGGTGTCGAAGTAGAAGTAGCCCAGGCGCTCGGCGAGCAGGGCGCCCAGGGTGCTCTTGCCCGCCCCGGCCGGGCCGTCGATCGCGATCACGGAAGGCTGGCGCATACTTGGGTTGCCGTCGCGGCGATACGCTTCACAGCGCACGCGAACGCGAGGCCATAAGAGGCCGTCAATCGGCACTATTCTAGCACGCGCCGGCGGGATGCGGCAAGCGTTTGGCCCGACGAATCAACGGCCCGGCGCACAGGCGCCGGGCCGGGTGGGCGAAGGTGTGCGCCACCTACCCGCGCAGCAGGCGCAGGATGGCCTCGTCGTTGCCGGCGGCGGGGCGCGGCGGGTGGGACGCCCCGGCGCGGGCGAGAAGGCGGTCGAACAGCCGGCCTTCGTGCCCCGCGACATCCGCCGGGGCGGCGGCCGCGCGGCGCAGCTCGACCACGCCATCCAGGGCAAGCTGCACAAAGGCCTCGGCCACGTCGATCTCGCCCCAACCGCTCGCCGCCGCAATCTCGTATAGGCTCGCAGCGCCGTTCGTGTACTCAAGCATGGCCAGGTGGCTGTGGCCGGCGCGGCGCAGCGCCGCCTCGCGGGGGATCAGGAGTTGCGGCACAAGGGCGAGCGTGGGCACATATGCCCGCACCCCCCGCCAGCGCCGGGCCAGCCGCTCGGCTGTGTGGAGGTGGACGTCGTTGCCGCCCCAGAACGTTTCCTCGCCCGTGGTCTGGTCGCTCACAAAGGCGAACTGCCCGCGCTCATACTCCAGCATGCTCACCAGCGCATCGGGGCCGCGCTGGGCGCCGCAGTCGGCGTGGTACAACTGGCCGTCGCGGAAGAACAGGTGCCCGCTGCTGTCGGGCCCGTACACGTTGAGAACCCCGGTGACCGAGCTGTATGCGATCATCTCGACCAGCTCCCGCAGCGGAAACGTGTCGAGCGTGCCTTCAAGCTTCACAATGGTGCTCCCTGCAGAGATGGTGTGCTGGATGCTGGGCAGCCACGATTTGCTTGTGTGGCCCTGATCGTAACACCCGCCACCTGTCGCCGCAACATGACCGCGGTCCTTTGTCCTGTCCGTGCCCCGTAGTACCGCGTCAGGATGCGCCATCACTCCAATAGCCCGGTTCCGTTGCCTTGTACGACGCTCGTGACCGCTCGGCGGCCCCTCGTCCGCTTCATGTGTCATCTGGCCGCTTCCGCGGTCTCGGGCGGGTCGCCGGTCGGCAGGCCGACCAGGGCCATGAGCCGGAGCGCATTGGTGGTCGGGGCCAGCCCGGGCCGCAGCCGGTAGTCGAAGCGCAGCCCCGCGCCCGCCTCCGCGCCGTCGACCTGCTCGGTGAAATGAGCGAGCACCGCGCTGTCCTGCAGGCCCCCCTCGTCCGCGAGGGCCAGGTCGTGGGTGCTGACGGCCCCGATCGCGCCGAGGCCAAGCAGGTGGCGAACCACCCGCCGGGCCGCCACCTGGCGCTCGGCGCTGTTCGTGCCGTGGAGGATCTCGTCGAGCAGGTAGCAGCAGGCCGGCCCGCCGCTCGCCCGCGCCGCCTCGGCCCGATCGACCACTAGCTTGAGCCGGCGCAGCTCGGCCATGAAGTAAGAAACCCCTTGCTCCAGCGAGTCCTGCACGCGCATGCTGGTGGCGAGCGCGAGCGGCGGCAGGCGCAGCTCGGCGGCGCAGACGGGCCCGCCGGCCTGCGCCAGCACCAGGTTCAGGCCGAGGGCGCGCAGCAGGGTGCTCTTGCCGGCCATGTTCGACCCTGTGATCAGCAGAAAGGTGCCGGGCGGCCCGAGGGCGATGTCGTTCGGCACGGCGCGCTCGGGCGGCAGAAGCGGGTGGGCGAGCCCGCGGGCGGCGAGGCGCGGCGGGCCGCCCTCGTCGATCTGCGCGAAGCTCCAGCCGGGGTGGTCGTGCCGCAGCGCACCGAAGGCGGCCAGGGCCTCGGCCTCGCCAAGGGCGGCGAGCCAGGGGCCGAGCCGGTCGCCGGCATCGCGCCGCCAGCGCTCCGCAAGGTCCGCGACGTGGAAGCTCCAGAGCAGGCCGAGCTGCAAGATCGGTGCCAGGATGGAGCGGCTGTACTCGGCTAGAATGGCCACCCGCCCGATCCGGCGCAGCTGGGCGTCAGCCCCCACGCCCCCGGCGCTCAGCGCGGCCTGGAGCCGGCGCAGCTCGGCCGAGCGCAGGGGGGCACCGCGCACGAGGCCGAACAGCTTCGCGTAGGCGCCGAGCAGATCCTGCCGGTCGACGAGCTGGCCCATTGTGGCGAGGGTGTGGCGCCCCAGGAGGGTGAGCAGCATGTTGAGGATGAGCGGGAAGCCCCAGAGCGGCAGGGCCGTCAGGTCGGCGAGCTGGGCGAGCACGCCGGCGAGAAACAAGACCGAGGACAGGCGGGCGAGCCAGCGCAGGGCCGGCCGGCGCAGCAGCCACGGCTCGCCGGCGGCCCACGCCAGAAAGTCGGCGTAGTGGCGCTCCTGGTCCCCCGGGCCGAGGGCGGCGAGGGCCAGGCCGTCGCGCAGGTCGACAAGGGGGGCCAGCTCGGCCACCGCCTCCTGGCGGGCGCGCACGGTCACCGGGGGCGCGGGGGCGAGCAGCCAGCGCTGGAGCGTGGCCAGGCCGGCCGGCGTGCGGGCGACGCCGAGCAGCTGCTGGAGCGAGGCGGGACCGAGCAGGTCAAGGTCGCCGGCGAACGGGGCCAGCGGGAGGCGTGGGTCGGGCGGGGCGGCGGGGGTGCGCAGCGGGAAGGCCGCCCAATCGCGGCGCAGGCGGGCCAGCCCCTCCAGGCTGATCGCGTGGAGCGCGGCGAAGCGGCGGCGCTCTGCGTCGAGGCGGTTGTGGCGGGCGACAAGGGCCAGAAAGGCGGCGCCGAGCGCCAAGCCGGCCCAGACCAGCCAGCCCGGGCCGCGCCACCAGCCCACCGCGACGGCGCCGAAGGCGGCGACGAGCGCCACGAGCCGCCAGTTCGCCAGGCGGCTCCAGCGGGCCTCCGCTACGTCGCGGGCCTTGGCGAAGTGCGCAGCCCGTTCGGCGTACACCGCCGCGGGCGGGGCGCTGCCGGCGGGCTGCGGGGCGGCCGGCCCGTCGGTCGGTGCGTGTCGCTCGTCAGGCAGATCAGGCCTTTTGATAAGGGGGGATCTCGTAGATATAGTTTTCGAGCTGCTCGATCAGAAACGCCTTCTCGGCGATCAGGTCGGCGACCACGTCGCGCATGGAAACCACGCCGAGCACCCGGCCACCATCCATCACCGGCAGGTGGCGCAGGTGCTTGTCGGTCATCAGGGCCATGCACTCCTCGATGGTCTGCTCGGGGCGGACGTAGAGGACGCGGTCGGTCATGATGTCGCGGACGCGGACATAGTCCGGCAGCCGGCCGTGCAGCAGCGCTTTGCGGGCGATGTCGCGCTCGGTGACGATCCCGACGATATGCTCCTCGTCGCCGACGACCAGCGCGCCCACATCCTTCTCGGCCATCAGGCGCAGCGCGTCGCTCACCAGGGCCTGGGGGGTGATCGTCCAGACCGTGGAGCCCTTCGCCTGCAACAGCCTTCGCACCGTCTTCATTGCCGGTCACTCCTGTTCAGCTGAGGGGGTGGCAGCGCCGGGGGGTATGCCGTCATTATACCCGCGTTCGGGGCAAAGAACAGGGGAAGACGGAACAACCGGGACGGGGGAGCCGGAGGCGGGGGCGGCCGGGCGCCGCTGCGGGCCGGCGCCCGGCGCTGCTGCTCAGGGTGTGGGGAGGGCGTGCCCCCGCACCGGCGCCCGATCCGGCGCCTCGGCGGTGCGGGCGAGGGCGACCGCGCAGAGCAGAACGAGGCAAAGCCAGACGAGGTCGGCCATGAGCAGGTGGACGAGCTGCATCCAGACCGGCGCCTTGAGCGACACGTTCAGCCCGCCGAGGGCGATCTGGGCGATGAACAGGCCCGCCATGCCCCAGGCCAGCCGGCGGGCGGCCGGGCCGGGCGCCTCGCGCCCCACCAGGCGGGCGAGGAACAGGGAGTAGACCCCGACCAGCACGCCGAGCACCGGGTGGAGGACGCGCATCTGGACGAGCGGGTGGGCGCCGCTCAGCGGCTGGCTGACCCCGCCGGGCAGGGCCCCCATCTGCAGCAGCGTGTCGCCAAGGGCCGTGATCGCGCCGCTCGACCCGACCACCAGGGTGCCGAGCAGCCCCACCGCGAGCGCGGGGAGCAGGGGCCCGCGGCCGCGCAGCTCGAGCGGGGCGCCGCCGGCCCCCCACCAGGCGGTGAGGGCGAGCACGGCGAGCAGCAGAAAGGTGTTGGCGAGGTGCAGCGCGATCACGATCGCCCGGGCCAGCGAGGTGTCGCCCTCGACGAGCTGAAAGATCACCAGGCCCGCGCCGATCGCCGCTTCAAGCAGCATGAAGACGAGCGAGGCGGTGGCGCCCCGGCGCGCCAGGTGGCCGCGCGGGAAGGCCCGCCAGGCCCACACGGCCAGGGCGGCCACGCCGATCAGGGCCAGGCCGCTCGTCAGCCGGTGCGAGTACTCGATCAGCTGCTCCACGCCGGGCGAGCGCGGGATGACCTGGCCGTCGCACAGGGGCCAGTGGTCGCCGCAGCCGGCGCCCGAGCCGGTCGCTCGCACGAAGGCGCCCCAAAGGATCACGACGATGGTGTAGGCCACGTTGGCCCAGGCGAAAGTGGCGAATGGCGTGCGGCGCATAGGCAGGTCCCAATGCAGAGAGTAGTGAAACGCCCCCGGCACGACGCGAGGTGCGAGATGAGCGGGGCGCGGTCGGGCTTCCGCCCCATGATACCATGAGGCACGTGCTCGCCCAATGCCCGCCTGATCTACGCATCAGATCCGGGCCGGCCCGTGTGGTAAGATAGATTTACGCCCGCCCCCCCGCCAAAGCGCCAAGTTGTTGCCGTCTGACCTCAGGAGCAAGCGATGAGCACCCCCCGCGCCGCCGAGCGCGTCCGCAGCTTCGGCACCTCGATCTTCGCCGAGATCAGCGCGCTCGCCGTCCAGACCGGCGCGGTCAACCTCGGCCAGGGCTTCCCCGACTTCGCGGGGCCGGAGTGGGTCAAGGCGGCCGCCGCCGAGGCGATCGCGGCCGACCAGAACCAGTACCCACCCTTTCTCGGCCTGCCCCGGCTGCGCGCGGCCGTCGCCGCGACCTGGCGCGACCACGGCTGGCGCGAGGTGGACTCTGCGGCCGAGGTGACGGTGACGAGCGGCGCCACCGAAGCGCTGTTCGGGGCCGTCCAGGCGTTGCTCAACCCCGGCGATGAGGCGGTCGTCTTCGAGCCCTTCTACGACGCCTACGTCCCCGACATCGTCATGGCCGGCGCCACGCCGCGCTTTGTCCGCCTGCGCCCGCCGGCCCCCGAAGCCCTCAGCTCTCAGCCCTTGGCCCGCTCCTGGTGGTTCGACCCGGACGAGCTGCGAGCGGCCTTCACGCCGCGCACGCGCCTGCTGCTGCTCAACACGCCCCATAACCCCACCGGCAAGGTGTTCACCCGGGCCGAGCTGGAGCTGATCGCGGGGCTGTGTGTCGAGCACGACGTGGCCGTGCTCGCCGACGAGGTGTACGACCAGCTCGTCTTCGACGGCGCCGCCCACCTGCCGATCGCCACGCTGCCCGGCATGTGGGAGCGCACGCTGACGATCAACTCGACGGGCAAAACCTTCAGCCTCACCGGCTGGAAGATCGGCTACGCCGTCGGCCCCGCCGACCTGAGCGCCGCCCTGCGCGCCGCCCATCAGTGGATCACCTTCTCCACAGCGACCCCGCTCCAGGCCGCCGCCGCCGCCGCCCTTGAGGGCGCCCTGACGAACGGCTACTACGCGCAGTTCCGCGCCGAGTACGCCGAGCGCTACGCCCTGCTGCGCGAGCTGCTGCACGGCGCCGGGCTGCCAACCCTGTCAACGGAGGGCAGCTACTTTATCATGGCCGACATCAGCCGGGCTGGCTTCGCCAGCGATGTCGAGTTCTGCCGCTGGCTGACTCGTGAGGTCGGCGTGGCCGCTATTCCCCCCTCGGCCTTCTACGCCGACCGGCACGACCTCCCCCTGCTCGCCCGCTTCTGCTTTGCTAAAAAACTTGAAACCCTGCGCGCCGCCGCCGAACGGCTGGCCCGCATCCCGGCGCTGAAAAGGTAGCGCCACAAGGGCAGGGCTCGCCGGGGGCTTCCACTTGAGGTGGCAACAGGATGCTTCTTCGAGAGGCCGGGGGCACGGCCGTCCAGTCCCGCCCCCGCCGCTCAGGTTAGGTGACGTATGGCTACATGGCGCTCGATCTTCTGCCCTACCTGCGGTGAGCTGGCCCTCGACGTCGACCGTTGCCCGACCTGCGGCGCCCCACAGCCCGATGAGGCCGACGAGCCCTCCGGCGTGGTTTGGCGCGCCGAGCTCGGCTTTTCCCTGCCCCGCCCGCGCTGCTACCCGGCCATCGCCGCCGGCAACCTGTGCGTCCCCACCGAAGACGGCCACATCGTCGCCGTGAACGTCGCCACCGGCGCGAAGGTGTGGGAGTACACCCTGCCGCCCCACAGCGTGACCTACACCCTCGCAAGCGATGGGGCCCGCGTGTTCGTCGGCCCGTACGACACCAGGGCCGTGCCCGGGCCCGGCCGCGGCCTGATCGCGCTCGATGGCGCCACGGGCGCCCTGCTCTGGACATACACCGCCGCGGCCGACAGCTTCTCCGGCCCGATGGTGCTCCGGGACACGGTGTTCACCACCACCTCCGACGGGCATATCCACGCCGTCGACGCCGCAACCGGCGTGGCCCGCTGGGTCAAGCCCAACCCCGGCTGGGGCCCGGGCGCGGGCGCGGTGGCCGATGGGGTCGTCGTGGCTGGCGGCCGGGCCGACGTGCTGCTCGGCTACGACGCCGCCAGCGGGCGCGAGGCCTGGCGCTTCCATGGCGGGGGCTGGTTCGCCACCCGCCCCGCGATCGTCGACGGCGTGGTGGCGGCCCGCTGCTGGGACGGCATGCTGTACGGCCTCGACCTGGCGAGCGGCGCGCTGCGCTGGAAGGTGCCGGGCGAGCGCGGCCACGGCTTCACCTCGCCCCCCGGCATCGGCCCCGGCCTCGTGCTGATCGGCGACCGGGTGAGCGGCCCGAGCAAGGGCGGCTACGCCCTGCGCGCCCTCGACGCGGCGAGCGGCGCCGAGCGCTGGCGCTTCCCCGTCCCCAAGTACATCCAGGTCGTGCCGGCCAGCGTCGGCGACCTGATCCTGTGCCCGGCCGACGGCCGCAACCTGTTCGGCATCGGCGTGAACGGCGAGCAGCGCTGGCAGATCGACCTCCCGGCCAACCCCACGGGTCGGCCGGCGCTGGCCGCAGGGCGGGCCTACGTCGCCGACGAGGCCGGCGGCGTCACGGCGGTGCGCGCCGTCGCCAGTGGCGCCGGCCACCCGGCGCCCGAGGAGCTGCTGCTCGTGGGCGACCACGCCGGGGCCGCGGCGGCCTATGTGCACAGCGGCAACCTGACGGCGGCGGCCGAGCTGTACGAGCAGCAGCTCGCCATGCCCGCCGCCGCCGCGCGGCTGTACGAGCGGGCGAGCCGCCCGGGCAGCGCGGCGCCGCTTTGGGTGGCGGCTGGCGAGCTCCAGCGGGCCCGCGCCGCCTTTGAGGCCGCCGGCGATATGCCCAACCTGGCCGAGCTGCTGATCACCTGCGGCGAAAGCCTGGAGGCCGCCGCCATCTTCGAGCAGATGGGCGAGCTCAAGCGGGCCGCCCAGCTGTTTGAGCAGGCCGGCCACAACCGGCGCGCCGCCGAGTGCTACGAGCAGGCCGCCCAGCAGGCCCAGGCCTCCGGCACCGCCGACTCGTGGCTCCTGGCCGGGCTCTACGAGCAGGCCGCGCGCCTGTACGGCGAGATCTTCGACACCGACCGCGCCGAGGCCTGCGCCCTGGAGGTGCGCCGCCACCGCCGGCTCCCCTCGCTCGAGGTCAGCATCGACGTCGAGCAGGCCTTCTCCGAGGAGGAGTGGAGCACCGCCACCGCCAGCCTGCGCAACACCGGCTTCGGCCCCGCGCGCAGCATCCAGCTCCAGGCCTCCGACCGCTTCGAGCTCGGCGAAACGCCCCTGCTCGCCGGTATCGCCGCCGGGCGCGAGGCCAACCTGACGGTGTCGCTGCGCCCCAGGGCTGGCCAGCTCGGGCGCGTGCCCCTCAGCGTCAGCGCCGTCTACCTGGATAACCAGGAGGCGAGCTACAAGACGCCGGCCGCCCAGGTGCTCGTCCGCGTCCACCCGCGCGGCTTCGACCCGAGCGCCGTGACGCCGGCCTCGGTGCCGAACAGCGCCGTGATCCGCGCCGGCGAGGGGCTCAGCCTCGGCGAGGTGCCGCTGACCATGCGCTTCGACCCCCACGGCGACAGCGTCGAGATCACCTGGGAGGCCGACATCCTCGGCGTGCGCGCCAGCCGCTTCACGCCGCCCTTCAAGGGCCCCGACCTCGAGCTGGTCGTCCGCACGCTGGATCTGCTCCAGTACCCGTCCAGCACGCTCGCCCCCCACGAGGTCGACCGGCTCCGCGAGCTGGGCCTCCCCACGGACGACACCGGCCTCGACCCGCTCGGCCACCGCGCCGTCGGCCGCCTCCTGTTCAAGGCCCTGATCGCCGACCCGCGCGGCGCGATGGCGATCGGCACGGTGCGCGACCACGCCCGCCACCAGGGCAAGTCGCTCGCCCTGCGCCTGCGCTTCCCGCCCGAGGCGATCGAGCTGGCCGCCCTGCCCTGGGAGCTGCTCTGGGACGAGGGGCCGGCGCCGTTCCTGCTCGGCCAGCAGCGCCTGGCGAGCTGCACCCGCCACCTCGACCTGAGTGTGGCCCTGCCCCCCTCGCGGCCTCGTGCCGGCGCCCTGCGCATCCTGGCGATCACGCCCCACGCGGGGATCGAGCCGGACCAGCGCGAGCGCGAGCGGGCCGAGCGCACCGCGTCCTGGGCGCCGCTGATCGCCAGCGGCGAGGTGGTGATGGAGGAGCTCGGGCCGGCCACCCGCCGCGACCTCGTCGACCGGCTGCTCACCGGCCCCGCCCCCGACATCATCCACTTCGTCGGCCACGGCCGCTACGCCGACGGCGAGGGCTGGCTGATCCTCGACCGCCCCGACGGCGGATGGGACCGCGTCCCCGCCCACCGGCTGCTGCCGCTGTTCGGCGACACTCGGCTGGTGGTGCTGTGCGCCTGCCAGGGCGGCATGGTCGGCGAGGGCGGGCTGCTCACCGGCGTGGCCCCGGCGCTCAGCGCGGCGGGCGTGCCGGCGGTCGTGGCGATGCAGCTCACGGTCCGCGCCACGGCGGCCGCCCGCTTCTCCGAGGTGCTGTACCGTGCCCTCGCCCGTGGCGAGTCGGTGCAGCGGGCCGTGGTCCAGGCCCGCCAGGCCCTCTACATCGAGGAGGCCGACGCCGCCTCCTGGTACGTGCCCACGCTCACCATCCGCGCCCGCGACCCGGGGCCGCTCTACCTGCTCGCGGGGTGAGCGGGCCATACGCCCCTCTGCCCTGGAAGCCGGCCCCGGCTGGCGGTAACCACAAAGGCGCAGAACGCATACGCCCTCCGCGCCTTTGTGGCAAGCCTGGCCGCCCCTACTCCCCGAACAGCGCCACAATCAGCACCGGCGGTTCGCCGAGCAGCGCCGGCAGGTAGCCCAGCATCAGTACTTGCTCGCCGTCGCGCGTGTCGCGCTGCCACCCCGCCGTGCTGAAGCTGTCGCTCGCCGTCTCCAGCTCGGCGGCGGGCCGCCACTCCTCGCCTGGCAGCTCCACGGCGTAGTGCTCCCGCGCCTCCTCCAGGCCCATCCCCGCCGGCAGCCGGTAGATTCGCACCTCGGACGCCAGCCCGCCCGCCGAGCCGCGCATCGTCTCGGCCAGGCTGTCGGCCAGGGGGCTTTCGCCCGCCCGCATCTCCGCGGCCCCCGGTATGGGCGCGATCGCTCCCAGATCCACCGGCGGGGCGCCGCCGCACCCGGCCAGGGCGAGGACGGCGCCGATCATCACCACGAGAACTGCCACCGGGCGCATAGCATTCACTCCGAAAGGTTTACCACAAAGGCGCAGAGCACTTCTATTATGCACGAAAACGCCGCGCCGCCACGACCGGGCACCTGCCCCGATCGAAGCGGCACGGCGTGCGTCAGCCGAACCCCTCCCACCCTCTGCGCCCCCGCGGTTTGGCGTCAGGCGGCCTTGCGCTGGCTCTCGATGTACTCCAGGCTCTGGTGGCGGAAGTAGGTGTTGTACAGGTCGGCGTAGTGGCCGCCGCCGGCGAGCAGCTGATCGTGGGAGCCCTCCTCGATGATCGCGCCCTGGCGCAGGACGATGATCCGGTCGGCGCTGCGGACGGTGCTCAGGCGGTGGGCGATCACGATCGCGGTGCGGCCGGCGAGCACGATGTCCAGGCCCTCCTGGATGAGCGTCTCGGTCAGCGGGTCGATGCTGGCCGTGGCCTCGTCCAGCACGATGATCGCCGGGTCCTGGAGCAGCACGCGGGCGAGGGACACCAGCTGGCGCTGGCCCATGCTCAGGCCCGAGCCGCGGTCGCCCACCTCGGTGTCGAGGCCCTTGGGCAGGCTGGCGATCCAGTCGCCGCCGCCGACGTGGCGCGCCGCCGCCAGCACCTCCTCGTCGCCCGCGTCGGGGCGGCCGTAGCGGATGTTCTCGCGCACGGTGCCGTCGAACAGAAAGGGCGACTGGGTGACCACGCCGAGCCGCGAGCGGTAGGCCTGGAGGTCGAGGGCGCGGATGTCCACGCCGTCGGCCAGGATGCGCCCGGCCTGGAACTCGTAGAAGCGGGCCACCAGGCGGGCGATGCTGCTCTTGCCCGATCCGGTGTGGCCGACCAGGGCCAGTGTCTCGCCGGGGCGGATGTGCAGGTCGAAGCCCCGCAGCACCGGCTCGCCCTCCTTGTAGGCGAAGTCGACCGCCTCGAAGCGGATGTCGCCGCGGATCGCGTCGAGCTTGCGGTTGTCGGTCTGGACCACGCGCGGCTCGGCGTCGATCAGGGCGAAGACGCGCTCGCCGGCGGCCAGGCCGAGCTGGAACTGGCTCCAGAACGAGGCGATGCTGGTCAGCGGGAACCAGAAGTTCTGGAGGCCCTGGATGAACAGAAACCAGGTGCCCGGGGTCAGCGTGCCGTCGCGCACGCCCAGGCCGCCCATGTAGACGAGGGCCGCCGTGCCGCAGCCGGCCAGCACGTTCAGGATGGGAAAGATGCTGCTGAAGACGTAGCGGGTGCGCTGGTTGACCTCCCGCGAGCGGCGGTTGACGTCGAGGAAGTCAGCGTAGACGGCCGGCTCCTGGCGAAAGGTCTTCGCCACCCCGATCCCGCTCACTGTCTCCTGGATGTGGGCGCTCACCTCGGCGTTCATGCGCCGCGAGGCTGTGATCACCCGCCGGGCGAGCGAGCGGAAGGCCAGGGCCACGCCCACGATCAGCGGCGCGAGCACCAGCAGCACCGTTGTCAGCTGCAGGTTGACCGTGGCCAGGTAGCCGACGATCACCACCACCAGCAGCACGCGGCTCATCAGGTCCATCGTCAGCACCATCACCTGGGAGAAGGCGGCAGTGTCGGAGGAAACGCGGCTGACGATCTTGCCGGTGGCGAACTGGTCGTAGAAGCTCAGGTCGCGGCTGACCACGGCGTCGAAGGCGTCCTCGCGCATCTTCAGCACGACGTCGCCCACCGCCTGCGACGACAGGGTTTGGCGCACGAGGTTCAGGACCCACGAGGTCGCGGCGAGCGCGATCAAGGCTGCGGCCAGGGTGGCGATCCCGGCGAAGTCGGACTCGATCACCCAGTCCAGGCTGCGCGAGATAAAGATCGGGATGCCGGCGTCGAGCAGGGCCACGCCGATCAGCATCGTCACCGCGACCGCCATCTTGCGGGCCTGCGGCCGGAAGTAGCTCAGGATGCGCCGGACAAGCTGCCCGTCGCTGTACTTGCGGTCGTACTCCTCGCCGTCGAGGCCGTCAAGGATGAAGCCCATATCTGTCTCCCTATCGGAGTGTACTGCCCTTTTCGGCGCCCCGGCGGTATCCGTAAGGACAAGGGGGAAGATCACGCTGCTCCAGGAATGCCCGTGGCATAACGCCCCCTTGTCCCCCTGTCCCCGACTCAATCGGCCGCGATCACGCTCGCCTCGTGCCGGCTATCCTGGGCCTCGCCCCCTTCGAGCGGGGGCAGTTCGACGTCGTAGCGGGCGAAGATACGCCGGTAGTGCGGCGAGGTGCGCAGCAGCTCCTCGTGGCGGCCGGAGGCGACGAGGCGCCCGCCGTCGAGCACGAGGATCTGGTCGGCCCAGCGGATCTGGGACAGCCGGTGGGTGATCAGGAGCACCGTGCGGCCCTCCTGGGCCCGGCGGATAGCCTGCTGGATCTGGTCCTCGGTGGCGCTGTCGATGGCGCTGGTTGAGTCGTCGAGGATCAGGATACGCGGGTTGCTCAGGAAGGCCCGGGCCAGGGCGATGCGCTGGCGCTGGCCGCCGGACAGGGTCACGCCGCGCTCGCCGACCACCGTGTCGTAGCCGTCCTGGAACGACAGGATGAAGTCGTGGGCCTGGGCGGCGCGGGCGGCCTCCTCGATCTGGGCGCGGGTGGCGCCGGGGGCGCCGAAGGCGATGTTTTCGGCGACGCTGCGCGAGAACAGGAAGATATCCTGCTCGATCTTGCCGATCTGGGCCCTGAGCGCGTCGAGGCTCCAGTCGCGCACGTCGACCCCGTCCACCAGCACCCGGCCGGCGCTCGTGTCGAAGGTGCGGTTGACGAGCTGGGTCAGGGCGCTCTTGCCGCTGCCCGTCTGCCCGACGATCGCCACCGTCTGGCCCGCCTCGACGTGGAACGAGATGTCGGACAGCACCGGGCGCGGCTCGTCGCTCTCCTGGGCGTAGGCGAAGCTGACGCCTTCAAAGGTGATCGCGCCCCGCACCGTGGCCCGCTGGCCCTTCACGTTCTCGTCGAGGTCGGTTTCGGCGTTGATGATCCGCAGGATGCGGCCGGCGCTGGCGAAGCCGGCCTGGATCACCGAGAAGGCGAAGATCGAGATAAAGGTCGGGAAGCGCAGCACATTCACCAGGCCGACCACGGCGACCACCTGGCCGATATCGATCTGGCCCTGGTTGTACAGCCACATGGCGTGCAGAAAGGTCAGGCCGAGGGCGAAGCCGTAGATCAGCAGCGGCAGGTAGCGGGCCTCGATGTAGCCCTGGCGCACGAAGAAGTCGCGGAACAGCCGGGCGTTGCGGCGGAACTTCTGGCGCTCGAAGTACTCGCGGGCGCTGGCCTTGACCACCTCGATCCCGGAGAGGGTTTCCTCCAGGCCGGCGTTCATCCTGCCGTACTGCTCGCGCTGCTCCGTGATCACCGGGTTGAGCCGGCGCAGGTAGCGCCGCGCGGTGATGATGTAGCAGACCACGAACAGGATGGGCACAAGCGTCAACTCCAGCTTGGTCAGCGCGATGTAGGTGAGCGGCACCACGATGCCCAGCACCGTCTCCGAGGCCAGCAGGCCGCCGGGGACGATCATGTTCGCGAGCTGGTTGGTGTCGTCGGTGGCGCGGGCCATGATGTCGCCGGCGCGCTGGCGGTCGTGGAACTCTTTGCTTTTGCCGAGCAGGCTTTCGTACAGCTCCTGGCGCGCGTCGGCCTCGAAGCGGGCGGCCACGCTCTCGGCCGAGAGCAGGCCGATCAGGGCCGAGATGCCGTCGCCGACGAGCACGGCCAGGATCAGCAGGCTGATCAGAACCAGCCCGCCGGCGGCGCCGGGGTTGACGATCTCCTCGGCGGCGCGGCCGATCAGCACCTGCGATCCGGCGTAGCAGCACCAGGCGGTCAGGAAGAAGACATAAAAGCTGGTGGCGAAGTGCCAGTAGCGCCGGATATGTGACAGGATCCAGCGCGCCGTCCCGCGCCTGTCGTAGGGGTAGGCGTTCTCAATCGTGAACTCGCTGCGCTGCGCCAACGACAACCTCCTTCACTGCCTGCGGCGGCCGCGCCCCGGCGCCCGCCCCTGCTCCCCGCCCGACACAAAAATGGCTGCGGGCGCCTCGCTCGCGCCCACAGCCATCAGCTCGTGGCTGTCGCCGCTCAGCCCGCGGGCCGACGACAGGGCGCGCTCCCGTGCCCCTCGCGGCGGCGAGGGATCAGCAGCAGAATGGCGGCGCTGTGCATCATGCGGCGGTTCCTTCATCGGGGGCTTGCGCTGCAAGGAGGGTACCACGACCAGATGGGCCCGGCCATCGGTCGCTGGTCGGAGCCAGGGCCCGGCGTGCTATGATAGTGCGTATGGCAGCGCAGCAGCGGCAGATCATCGTCATCGGCGCGGGGGTGGCCGGGCTCGCCGCGGCCCGCCGGCTCGCCGCCGCCGGCGCGCGGGTGGTCGTGCTGGAGCGCGCCCCGGCGGTGGGCGGGCGGGTGGCCACCGCGCAGACGGAGGGTTGCCGCTACGAGCTGGGCGCGGAGTTTCTGGCCGGCTTCTACCGGCGCACGCTGGCGATCGTCGAGGAGCTGGGCCTGCGCGGCGACGTGCGCCGCATCCCGAGCAGCGCCGCGGTGTTGCGGGGCGGCCGCCTGCACTCGCTGTGGGCCAGCGCCCGCGTGGCCTTCACGCCCCTGGTCGGCCCGCGCCACAAGCTGGCCCTGTCCTACCTGCTCGGCTCGCTGCTGCGCCACGCCCCGCTGCTCGACATCAGCGCCTTTCACCGCGCCCACCCGATCGACGACGCCTCGGTCAGCGACTACGCCCGGGCCCACCTGTCGTCCGACCTGCTGGAGTATGTGCTCCAGCCCGCCCTCTCGGGGATCTTCTACTGGACGCCGGAGCGCACCTCGCGGGCCCTGCTGCTCCTGGTGCTGCGCGCCGGCCTCGGCCGCCCCTCCGGCCTCCAGCTCCTGACGATGCGCGAGGGCCTGGCCGAGATCCCGCGGGCCATGGCCGCCGGCCTCGACGTGCGCCTCGGCGCCGAGGTTGTCGCCGTGGAGCCGCTCCCGACCGGCTACCGCGTGAGCGTGCGCCACGGGCCCGCCCAGGCCGAGCTGCCCGCCGACGGGGTGGTCTGCGCCACCACGGCCGGCGCCGTGCCCCGCCTGCTGCCCTGGCTCGACGAGGCGCGGCTGGCCTTCTTCGCCGCGGTGCGCTACTCGGCCACGGCCCAGCTCGCTGTCGGCCTGCGCGGCCGGCTGCCGCGCGGCTTCTACGGCCTGCTGTTCCCGCGCCGCGAAACGCCCCTGCTCGCCTCGGCGACGATCCAGACGGTCAAGGACAGCGCCGCGGCCCCGCGCGGGCGCGATGTGCTCTGCCTCCATATGGCTGGCCCCGCCGCCGCCGCCCTGCGCGAGTGTGACGACGCGGTGCTCGCCGCCGCCATGCTGGCCGAGCTGCGCCGCCTCGCCCCGCGCTACGACCCGGGCGACCGCGCGGCCTTCCAGCGCGTGAGCCGCTGGGCCGAAGCCCTGCCCGAGTTCGACGTCGGCCACTTCCGGCGCCTCCAGCGCTTCGCCGCGGGCGAGATCGAGGAGGGGCCACTGGTCTTTGCCGGCGACTACCTCGGCGGCCCATTCGTGGAGGGCGCCATCCTCAGCGGCGAGCAGGCGGCCGAGCGGCTGCTCGGGCGGCTCCCCCCACCTGTGCTATGATTCTGCCTATGAGCTACACGACGGATCTCCCCCCGCGCATGGCCCTGATCGACGCCCTGCACCTGGGCCGCCCCCACGTGATCGGCTCCTACCTGCTGCTCGGCGACGAGCCCGCCCTGGTCGACCCCGGCCCGGCCAGTTGCCTCCCCGCCGTCGAGGCCGGCCTGGCCGCCCACGGCCTGGGCCTGGGCGACCTGCGGGTTCTTCTGCTGACCCACATCCACCTCGACCACGCCGGGGCCACCGGCGTGATCCTGGCCCGCAACCCGGACGTGCGCGTCTTCGTCCACGAGCGCGGCGCTCCGCACCTGATCGACCCGTCGCGGCTGCTCAACAGCGCCACCCAGCTTTACGGCGAGCTGATGGGCACCCTGTGGGGCCAGGTGCTCCCCGTCCCGCCCGAGGCGATCACGACCCTGGCGGGCGGCGAGGAGCTTCGCGTCGGCCCGCACCAGATCCGCGTCCACGACGCGCCCGGCCACGCCAGGCACCACGTCGTCTACTTCGAGCAGGGCGCCGGCGCGGCCTTTGTCGGCGACAACGCCGGCGTGCGGCTCCCCGCGCTGCCCTTCGCCCGCCCGGCCACCCCGCCCCCCGAGGTCGACATGGAGGCGTGGGGCCGCACGCTCGACCTGCTCGAATCGCTCGCGCCGCGCTTCCTGTGCCTGACCCACTTTGGCGCCTACCCCGACGCCGCCGCCCACCTGCGCGACTACCGCGCCCGCCTGCTCGCCTGGGCCGAGCTGGTCCGCGCGGGGCTCGCCAGCGGCGCGCCCGAGGCCGACCAGATCGCCGCCCTCAAGGCCGCGGCCGCCGCCGAGACGGCCGGCCTGAGCGACGAGCAGCGCGCCGCCCTCCACCAGCAGACGGGCGACCTCGCCCTGAGCTGGCGCGGCCTGGCCCGCTACTGGCGCAAAAAGGCCGAGGCCGGGAAGTAACCCTCCCCGGCCGCTGCGCCTCTGCGGAAGACCCTCGCCGCGCTACAGCGCGAAGGAGCGGTGCACCGCCCGCACGGCCGCGTCGCCGTCGGCGGCCGAGACGACCAGGGAGATGTTGTTCTCGGTGCTGCCTTGGGCGATCGCGATCACGTTGATCCCGGCCTCGCCCATGGCCCCGAAGACGCGCCCTGCGATGCCGGGGGTGCCGCGCATGCCCGAGCCGACCACGGCGACGATCACAACGCGCTCCAGCACCTCGATGTGCTCGACGTCGTGGGCCGAGAAGTCGCCGGCCAGCTCCTTGCGCAGCTCGCGCACCGCCGGGCCGGCCTCCCCGTCGGGGACGGCGAGGCAGACGCTTTGCTCGCTGCTGGCCTGCGAGATCAGCAGGGTGTTGGCGCCGGCCCGGGCCACCGCGCCAAAGATCCGCGCCGCCACCCCCGACAGGCCGAGCATCCCCGGGCCGCCCACCGTGATCAGGCTGACGTCCTTGATCGCCGTCACCGCCTTGGCCGTGCCCTCGCTCCGCTCGGGGCTGATCAGCGTGCCGGGGTGGGCCGGGTTGAAGGTGTTGCGGATGCGGATCGGGATGCGGCGCTGGACCAGGGGCCGCACCGTCTTCGGGTGCAGCACGTTGGCGCCGTAGTAGGCCAGCTCCGCCATCTCGCCGTAGGACAGCCGCGGCAGGGTGCGCGCCTCGGGCACGGTCTTCGGGTTGGCCGTCAGCACCCCGTCGACCTCCTTCCAGAACCAGACCTCGTCGGCCCCCAGCGCGGCGCCGAGGATGGCGCATGAGTAGTCGGAGCCGCCGCGCCCCAGCGTCGTCGGCACGCCGGCCCTGGTGGCGCCGATAAAGCCCGTGACGACGGGCACCACGCCCGCCCTGAGCATGGGCGCGAGCCGGCCCTCCACGCGCTCCGCCGTGTCGGGCTCCAAAGGCGCGGCGCTGCCGAAGCGCTCGTCGGTGACGATCAGATCGGTGGCGTCGACGGCCTCGGCGGCGAGGCCGGCGCTGCGCAGGGCCGCGGCGATCAGGCGCGCGTTGAGCCGCTCGCCGAGGCCGGAGAACAGGTCCAGGGCCCGCGGCGTCAGCTCGCCGAGCACCGCGATGGCGCGCGACAGGTCGGTCATGTAGTCGAGCATGGAGCGGATCTGGGGCGCCAGGGCGGCGCGCTCCTCGGGGCCGGCCAGCTCGGCCGCCGTGCGCATGTGCAGGTCGAGCAGGCGCGGCGCTAGCTGCGCGACGGCGTCGCCGTCCCCGGCCGCCGCGGCCTGCGCCGCCGCGATCAGGCTGTCCGTCGTCCGCAGGTCGGGGGCGTTCATCGCCGACACCACGACCACCGCCTCGTGGTCGCGCGTGCTCTCCTTCACAATCTCAGCCACCCGGCGGATCGCATCGGCGCTGCCCACCGACGTTCCGCCAAACTTCATGACGACGCGCATAACAACTCCGCTTGAACGGCAAAGGCGCAGAAGGCACAGCAGGCTCGGGGGAGGGCCGCCGTGGCCTCTGCGCGCTCTGCGCCTTTGCGGTTGGTGGCTCCGTTACGGGACGAGCAGCACTTTCCCCGCCGTCTCGCGGCCCTCAAGGGCCCGGTGGGCGTCGGCGGCCTGCTCCAGGGGGTAGCTGCGGTCGACGCGGACGGACAGCGAGCCGTCCGCGAGCCAGGCGAACAGCTCGCCGGCCCGCCACGCCAGCTCCTCCTGGGTGGCGATGTAGTGGCCCAGGGTCGGCCTGGTCATAAACAGCGAGCCCTTGCTGCTCAGCACCAGGGGGGCCAGGGGCGGCACGGGGCCGCTTGCGTTGCCGAAGCTGACGAACATGCCGCGCGGGCGCAGGCTGTCTAGGCTGCCCTCGTAGGTGCTCGCGCCCACCGAGTCGTAGACCACGTCGACGCCCCGGCCGCCCGTCAGCTCGCGCACCCGCCCCGCGAAGCGTTCCTCCGTGTAGCGGATCACCTCGTCGGCGCCGGCGCCGCGGGCCAGGGCCGCCTTCTCCTCCGTGGAGACGGTGCCGAACACCGTGGCCCCGACCCGCTTCGCCATCTGCACCAGCAGCAGCCCGACGCCGCCCGCGGCCGCGTGGATCAGGCAGTGCTCGCCCGCCTTCAAGGGGTAGGTGCTGGTCACCAGGTAGTGGGCCGTCAGGCCCTGCAGCAGCACCGCCGCGGCCATCTCCAGCTCGACGCCCTCAGGCACGCGCACCAGCTTGTCGCCCGGGGCCAGGGCGTACTCGGCGTAGCCGCCGGTACCCGAGGCCGTGGCCACCCGGTCGCCGACCGACCAGCCCTGCACGTCCGCGCCGACCGCGTCGACGGTGCCCGCGAACTCGCCGCCGGGCACGAAGGGGAGCGGCAGCTTGTACAGGCCATTGCGGTGGTAGGTGTCGATGTAGTTCAGGCCGGTGGCCGCCACCTTCACCCGCACCTGGTCCGGCGCTGGCTCGGGCGCCGGCACCTCGTCGTAGCGCAGCATCTCGGGGCCGCCCGTTTCGTGCACGCGGATCGCTCGCATCGCTCGCCCTCCGGATCGGCGCGCCCTTGCGCGCGGACGAAAACTGAGCCTATACTATACCAGACTCTTTGCGTCGACTCTGCGTCGCGGCGCCCACGCCGCCGGCCGGAACGGGAAGGTGCGTGTGGAGCAAGAAGGTTTGCCGCCGGACTATTTCAAGCGCTACGACGAGGGCGACGACCGGCACTTCTACCTCTACCCCCGCCTCACGGCGCACATCGACGAGCCCGCCCAGCGCGCCGTCGCCCAGCTCTTCCGCGAGGAGCTCCCCCCCAACGGCCGCCTGCTCGACCTCATGAGCAGCTATGTCAGCCACCTCCCCGCCGACCTGCCCCTGGCCGAAGTGGTCGGCCTCGGCATGAACGAGCAGGAGCTGCGCAACAACCCCCAGCTCACCTCGCACCTGATCCACGACCTCAACGAGCGCCCCGAGCTCCCCTTCGCCGACGCTGCCTTCGACGCCGCCGTCTGCACCGTTTCCGTGCAGTACCTCACCCGCCCCGTCGAGGTGTTCGCCGAGGTCGGTCGCGTGCTCAAGCCCGGCGCGCCCTTCGTGGTCGTCTTCTCCAACCGCTGCTTCCCCAGCAAGGCCGTCCGGGTCTGGGTCTCCACCGGCGACGCCCAGCACATGGCCCTGGTCAAGAGCTACTTCGAGCTGTCGGGCCGCTTCACCGACATCCGCAGCCTGGACCGCTCCCCCCACCGCTGGCTGAGCGACCCGCTCTTCGCCGTGGTCGGCCGCCGCGCCCCCGGCGTGTAACGCCCGCATCATTCCCCCGGCGCCGGTTTTGCGCTATCATAAGCGCGCCGGGCGGCCCTCCCGGCCCGTTCACTTCGCGGCGCCCGCCGCCGCAGCACAACCAGCACCCTATGAGCGACACTCCCGCCCCCAAGCGGCGCCGCCGCCTGCGCTGGCGCGGCCTGCTTTCCGGCCTGCTCGTGGCCCTCGTCCTCGCCTGCGTCGGCGGCACCTTCGCCGCCCGCCAGATCTTCGTCGGCGACGGGGCCGCCGAGCAGGCGGTGCTCACCCAGGTCGTCCCCGTCGAGCGCGGCGAGCTGGTCGAGACGGTCCAGATCAACGGCGCCCTGGAGCCGGCCGACCAGGCCCGCCTGTCGTTCGCCGCTGGCGCCCGCGTCTCCGAGGTGCTCGTCGCCGAGGGCGACCGGGTCCGCGCCGGCGCTGTGCTCGCCCGCCTCGAAACGCGCGACCTCGAGCTCGCCGTCGCCGGCCGCCAGGCCGAGCTCGACCAGGCTCAGCAGGCCCTTGACAAGCTGCGCGCCGGCCCCACCGAGGCCGAGCTCGCCGCCGCGGCCGCCGCTGTCGCCCGGGCCCGCGCCAACATCGTCGCCGCCGGCGCCGAAGTCCGCCCCGTCGACGTCGAGCTGGCCCGCGCCCGCCTGGCCGCCGCCCGCGAGCGCCTCGCGGCCCTCGACTCCGGCGAGGCCACCGACGAGCAGACCGCCGCCCAAAGCCAGCTTTCCGCCGCCGAGGAGGCCCTTGTCGACCGCCAGGCCGCCGTCGAGCGGGCCCGGGACACCGCCTCGCGGGCCAAGACCGACGCCGGCCAGGCCCTCGAGCGCGGCGTGCAGGCCCTCACGGAGGCCCAGCAAGCCTACTCCGACGCCTACTGGGACTGGGACTTCGTCCAGCGCACCGGCCGCCACCCCCGCGAGAAGGTGCCCGTCGGCGATGCCGGCCGCACGGTCAACCGCGAGCTGGAGGAGTACGAGGTGGAGCAGTTCCGCCGCGCCTTCGAGGCCGCCGGCGTCGCCCTCCACAACGCCGAGGTCGCCGTCAAGAACCTGACCGAGGCCTACGACCAGGCCCGCGAGGACGAGGTCGAGCAGGTTCGCACCGCCGAGCGCGCCGTCACCACAGCCGAGCGCGACCTCGACGCGGCCCGCCGCAAGCTCGGCCTCGCCGGCGCCCGCGAGCGCAACGCCGCCCTGCTCGCCGCCCGCCGCGACGTCGCCGAGGCCGAGCGCGACCTCGACAAGCTCGTGAACGACCCCACCCGCCCCGCCTCCGCCGCCGAGCTCCAGGCCGCCCTGCTGGAGGCGCTCGCCGACGACGAGAAGCTGCGCGCCGGCCCCGACGCCGTCGAGCTGGCCCAGGCCCGCACCGCCCTTGAGCGGGCCCGCGCCGAGCTCGCCCGCGCCGAAACCGAGCTGGAGGAGGCCGCCCTGCGCGCCCCGATCGCGGGCACCGTCGTCGCCATCTCGCTCAAGCCCGGCACCACCGTCGGCGCCGACGACGCAATCCGCATCGCAGACCTGAGCGCCTTCCGCATCCGCGGCCGCGTCACCGAGCAAAGCGTCGCCCGGGTCAGCCCCGGCCAGTCCGCCAGCGTCCGCATCGACTCGCTCCCCGAGCTTTCGCTCGACGGAGCCTTGGCCCGCGTCGCCGAGCTCCCCGAGGAGGACCCGAGCCAGGCCAGCGGCGGCTTTGGCCCGCCCGGCGCCGCTCTCGGGGGCCTGTACCCCGTCGAGATCACGATCCGCGCCGCCGACCCGCGGCTGCGCGTGGGCATGGCCGCCACCGCCGAGATCGCCGTGCTGTCCATCCCCGACGCCCTGATCATCCCGCTCCAGGCGGTCGAGGGCGGCCCCGACGGCCCGGCCGTCCGCCGCGTCGCCGGCCCGCCCGGCCCCGACGGCCAGCCCGCCAGCGAGCTCGTCCCGGTCGAGCTCGGCCAGTCCAGCGGCGACCGGGTCCAGGTGCTCACCGGGCTGCGCGAGGGCGACGAGCTGCTGCTGCCTCAGCTCCCCCCGATGGACGGCCCGCCCGGCGTGGTCGTCGGGGGCTGACATGAAGATCGTCGAGGCGCTCCGCATCGCCCTGACCAGCCTGCTCGCCAACCGGCTGCGCAGCCTGCTCGCCACGCTCGGGATCATGATCGGGATCGCCGCCGTCAGCACGCTGCTGTCGGTCGGCCAAAGCTTTCAGCGCTTCGTCCAGAGCCAGTTCGCCGGCCTCAACACCGACGCGATCACCCTGCTCGCCCAGCCCGACTTCGGCGGCCAGGGCGTGCCCAGCCAGACGGCCCGCCTGTCCGACGGCGATGTGGCCGCCCTGCGCGAGCTGCCGAACGTCCGCGAGGTGGTGGCGGTCTACACCCAGGGCGGCGAGGTGCGCGCCGGCCCCAACGTCAGCTACGCCGACATCGCCGGGGCCTGGCCCGACTACCTGCGCCCCGGCGAGGGCCTGGCCCTCGGCCGCTTTCTGACCGCGGCCGACGTCGAGACGCGGGCCCGCGCCGCCGTGCTGGATTGGAGCCTGGCCCAGATGCTTTTCCCCGACGGCCGCCCCCTCGGCCGCGAGGTGCTCGTCCAGGGCCTCAGCCTGCGGGTGGTCGGCGTGCTCGCCCCCAAGGAGGGGGGCTTTTTCGGCGGCTTTATCCTCGCCGTGCCGATCAGCGTCGCCCGCGACCGGATCTTCCCCGACAGCGCCCTCAGCAGCGTCCAGGTCAGCCAGGCCACGATCTACCTCGACGACCCGTCGCGGATCGCGGCGAGCGAACAGGCTGTGGCGGCCGCCCTTCGGGCCCGCCACAAGCTCACCCCCGAGCAGGCCAACGACTTCAGCTTCCAGAACTTTCGCGAGTTCGCCGAGGCCAACAACAACGTCCTCGTCGGCATCACCGCCTTTCTCGGCGTGATCGGCGGCATCGCCCTGCTCGTCGGCGGGATCGGGATCATGAACATTATGCTGGTCAGCGTCACCGAGCGCACCCGCGAGATCGGGCTGCGCAAGGCGGTGGGCGCCCGCCGGGCCGACATCCTGGTCCAGTTTCTCGTCGAGGCGGTGCTGCTCAGCCTGCTCGGCGGGGCCAGCGGCGTGCTGCTCACCAGCACCCTGGTCAACGGCGGCGCGATCGTGCTTACCCGCTTCTTCCCCGACGCCGGCCTCGGCCCGTTCCTCGCCCTCGACGGCCAGGCCGTCGCCCTGGCCCTCGTCTTCGCCTCGGCTGTCGGCCTGGCCGCCGGGATCTACCCCGCCTTCCGGGCCAGCCGCCTGTCGCCGATCGTCGCCCTGCGCGCCGAGTAGCTGCTCGAAATTCTGCCGTGCCCGCGTTCGCTATACTGGCAGCAACACGGTGGTGGGCGCCCCCTCGCCCGCCCCTGCAGGCAACCGCCCCCGGGCACCCGCCGCTCGTCGGCACCTCCACAGGCATCGCTTTCTTCAACCCAGGATGCCGGGCGGCCCGGACGCCGCACCCCTATCGGGAGGAAGCGCATGAACTGGTGGACACAGCTTTCGACGATCGCCCACGCCGACCCCCATGTGCGCCGGCGCGGCCGGCTCCTCGTAACGGTGCTGCTCGTGATTATCGGCCTCGACCTCGTCTGCCTCCCCCTCAGCCTGCGCAGCCCCGTGCCCCTGCTCGGCGCCGCGATCATCCTCATCACCCTCGCCATCTTCGCCGCCGGCATCGCCATCACCCGCGCCGGCCACGTGTCGGCCGCCGGCTGGGTGCTCCTCGCCACCCAGACGGTCGCGATCGCGCTCAGCACGGCCCTCGGCGGCCCGGCGATCGGGCTGTTCTTCCTGGCCATCCCGGTGATCACCGCCTCGCTGGTGCTCCCGCCCCGCCAGATCTGGGCGGTCACCGCCGTCGCCCTGGCCTCCGCCGCCGCCGCCACCCTGCCCCGCCCCGACCTGCTCGCCGACCCGCGCAGCGTCGAGGCCCTGGCCTTTGTCGCCCCCCTGATCGGCGCCGCCTCTTTTCTGGCCTTTCTCGGCGCCCGGGCCATGGAGCAGGCCCTCGCCGCCGCCGAGGCCAGCGCCGCGGCCGCGGCCGACGCTCAGGCCCACGCCGAGAGCCAGGCCCGCGACCTCGCCGCCCGGACGGACGCGCTCCAGCGCGCCGAGGGCATGCTCCACGACCTCGTCGCCACCCTGGAAACGCCCACCGTCGCCCTCGCCGACGGCGTCCTCCTCGCCCCCCTGATCGGCGCCATCGACAGCCGCCGCGCCGAGGCCCTCACCAGCCGCCTGCTCCACGATGTGGCCGACCAGCGCGTGCGCCTGCTCATCCTCGACATCGCCGGCGTGACCCTGGTCGACACCGCCGTGGCCCACGCCCTGATCCGGATCGCCCAGGCCGTGCGCCTGCTCGGCTGCCGGATCACGCTCACCAGCGTCAACGCCACCGTCGCCCTGACCCTGACCCACCTCGGCACCGACCTCGGCGGCATCGAGACGGCCCACTCCCCCCAGGACGTGCTCGCCTCGCTCGTGGCGGCCTGAGCTGTTCTTGCCGCGGTGATGCGGCCCCTGTATAATGACCCGGGGCGGCAGCGGCCCCCCGATATGTCGCGCCCTGCGCCGGCGGCCCGCCCGCCGCGTCGCTCCCACAGTACAGGCACCGCGTGGACATCGAACAGCCCTCCGGCCTCGCACCCGAGCCGCTGGCGGCCTCGCCCGCCAAACGCGCCCCCGCCTCCGCCGGCCGCCGCAGCGCCCTCGGCTCGCGCTGGGCCCCGCGGCTGCTGCTCCTGCTCATCCTGCTCCTCGGCGCCTACTTCCGCTCGCTCAGCCTCACCGACTGGGACGACGGCACCGGCCAGCACCCCGACGAGCGCTTCTTCACCGACGTCGCCTCCAACGTGCGCCTCCCCGCCAGCCTCGCCGAGCTCTACGACTCGGCCCGCTCGCCGCTCAACCCGCGCAGCTACCAGCAGTACCCGCTCTATGTCTACGGGCCCTTCCCGATCTACCTGACCCGCGCCGTCGCCGTCGCCCTGACCCCGAACGACGGCCCGAACGGCCCCGTCCTCCCCGAGCAGGTGCCCGCCATCGCCGGCCCGCCCCGCGCCGGCATCGACCCGAACGCCCCCGGCGATAACCGCACCGACTTCGGCCCCCTCGTCGCCAACCCCGAGCGGGCCGTCCCCAAGCTCGCGCCCCTGATCGCGCTGTTCAACCCCGACGGCCGCAACCTTTCCGGCTACGGCGAGATCGTCAAGGTCGGCCGCTCCCTCGCCGCCCTGTTCGACCTCGGCTCGATCCTGCTCGTCGCCCTGATCGGCACGCGCCTCTTCGGCCGCCGCGTCGGCCTCCTGGCCGCGCTGCTCTCGGCCCTCGCCGTGATGCAGATCCAGCAGGCCCACTTCTTCGTCGACCCGATCTTCTCGACCTTTTTCTGCCTGCTCGCCCTCTACTGGGCCGTCCGCGTCGCCCAGGGCGGCTCCTGGCTCAGCTACGCCGCCCTCGGCCTCAGCATCGGCGCGGCCATGGCCAACCGGATCACCCTCGCCACCCTCGGCCTCGTCGCCGTCGTCGCCGCCGCCGTGGCCGCCTGGCGCTTCGCCCAGGCCGCCGCCAGCCCCGCCCCCCCCGCCGAGGCCGACGCGGAGCCGGCCGGCTGGCGCCCCGAGCCGGCCCCCGCCTGGGGCGACCTGCTCTCCGTCTTCTTCGACCGCTTCCTGAACCGCGCCCTCCCCCTGCTCGTCCTCGCCGGCGCGCTCACCGTTCTGTCCTTCCGCACCCTGTCGCCGGACTCGTTCACCGGCTCCACGCCCACCTCGCCCGTCGTCCCCGGCGAGCGCCCCCTCAACATCGGCGCGCTCCAGGGCTGGGGCTTCTTCGACGTTCGCCCCGACCCGCGCTTTATCGCCAACCTGACCACCGTCCGCTCGCTCGTCACCGGCGAGTATGACTTCCCGCCCTCGCAGCAGTGGGTCGGCCGCGCCGCCTATCTGTTCCCCTGGCGCAACATGGTGCTTTGGGGCATGGGCCCGGCCCTCGGCCTCGCCGCGTGGGCCGGCTGGGCGCTGTTCGGGCTTGCCGGCCTGCGCCGCCTGCTCGCTCCCGCGCCAGGGCCAGGACAGCTTCGCCGCGGCGGCGCGCCGGCCATCCCCGGCGACCCCGGCGCCGTGAACGCCGCCGCCGCGTGGGTGCTCTTTGTCTGGGTCGCCTTCTACTTCGGCTGGCAGGGCGGGCAGTTCGCGATCACGATGCGCTACCTGCTCCCGATCTACGGCGCCCTGATCGTCTTCGCCGCCTGGCTCCTCGTCCGCCTGTGGGACGCCGGCGCGGCCGCGGCCGCCTCCTACCGCTCGGCCATCCCCCGGCTGCGCGCTCGCCGGGCCGCGCTGATGGCCGCCCGCTGGGCGCTGCCGCTCGTGATCGTCGTCACCGCCGGCTGGGCCTACGCCTTCTCGCGCATCTACATCGAGCCCAACGCCCGGGTCATGGCCGCCCGCTGGCTGGCCTCCCACGCGCCCCCCGGCTCCTACGTCATGTCCGAGATCTGGGACGACCCGCTCCCGCTCCAGGCCACCGACGCCAGCTGGGGCCAGACGTACGAGGGCATCAGCTCGGCCCCCTACGCCGAGGACGACCTGCGCAAGTACCTCGACCCGGCCGGCCAGGAGGGCCTGATCGACCAGCTCGCCCGCGCCGACTACATCTCGATCACCAGCAACCGGATCTACGACAGCACGGCCCGCCTGCGCATGCGCTACCCCGCGCTGATGCGCTACTACCACCACCTCTTCTCCGGCGAGCTCGGCTTCGAGCTGGCCGCCGAGATCACCTCCTACCCGAGCATCCTCGGCGTCAAGATCCCCGACCAGGGCGCCGAGGAGGCCTTCACCGTCTACGACCACCAGCGCGTCCTGATCTTCCGCAAGACGGCCGCCTTCTCCCGCGAGCGCGCCGAGCAGCTCATCCTCGACGGCGTCAACTGGGGCGAGGTCTACAAGTCGCCCGTTCAGATCGCCGACCGCAACCCGTCCGCCCTGCGCCTCACCGACAGCCAGTGGCCGCTGTACCGCGCCGGCGGCACCTGGGCGGCCATGTTCGATCGGGCCCGCTGGGTCAACGCCGCCGCCCCGCTCGTCTGGCTCGTCCTGATCGAGCTGCTCGGCCTGGCCGCCTTCGCCCTGCTGTTCCGGCTGCTCCCCCGCCTCCCCGACCGCGGCTGGAGCCTCGCCAAAACCGTTGGCCTGCTCCTCGTCGCCTACGCCGCCTGGCTCCTCGGCAGCCTCGGCAACACCACCGGCATCCCCGGCCGCGGCGCCGTGGTGCCCCCCGGCGCCGGCCTCCTGCCGCTGCCCTTCGCGCCGGCCACGCTCTGGCTGTGCGCCGCGCCCTTGCTCGCCGCCGGCGCCGCGGCCGCCTACGCCCAGCGCGCCGAGCTGCGGGCCTTCTGGCGCGAGCGCCGCGCCGCCATCCTCAGCGCGGAGGGCGTCTTCGTCGGCTTTCTGCTGCTCGGGCTGCTGCTGCGCTGGCTCAACCCGGACCTGTGGCACCCCGGCCGCGGCGGCGAAAAGCCGATGGACTTCGCCTACCTCAACGCCGTGCTCAAGACGGCGGCCTTCCCCCCGTACGACCCCTGGCACGCCGGCGGCTATATCAACTACTACTACTTCGGCTTTGTCTTCGTCGGCGCCCTCGTCCAGCTTTCCACGGTGCTGCCCAGCATCGGCTACAACCTGGCCGTCGCCACCATCTTCGGCCTGACGGCCCTCGGCGCATGGGGCGCGCTCTACAACCTGCTCGCGCCGCTCGCCAGGAGGCGGGGGGACGGGGAAACAGGGGAACAGGAGGACAGGGGGGCAAGGTCGTCGTTCCTTGCGGGGCTGATCCCGCACCGCGCGTCGGGCGGCGAGCGCCGCGCGCTGATCTCGGCCGGGCTGGCGCCGCTGCTGGTGCTGCTGCTCGGCAACATGGCCCAGCCGATCTGGTTCCTGACGGGCTACGCCGCGCAGCAGGCCGGGCGCCCCGAGTGGGCCTTCTGGGACGCGACGCGGGTCGTGCAAGGGACGGTCAACGAGTTTCCCTTCTTCACCTTTCTCTTCGCCGACCTCCACGCCCACATGATCGTCATGCCGATCAGCCTCGCCCTGCTCGGGCTGACCGTCGCCTTTGTGCGCCACGCGGGCGCCGGGACCGACCCGCTGCGGCGGCCGCGCCTTCTCGCCGAGGCGGCCTGGCTGCTGCTCGGCGGGCTGCTCGTGGGGGCCCTGCGCGTCACCAACACCTGGGACTACCCGACCTACGTGGGCCTCGCTGCGCTGACGGTCGCCGTCGTGTCGTTCCGGCGCTTGCGCGCCGGCGGGCGCAACCCGCTGGCGGCCGGGATCTTCGCCGGCGGGGCGGTCGGGGCGGCGGTGCTGCTCGGCAACCTCCTGTTCGCGCCCTTCACGGCCAACTTCGCCACCGAGTCGTCGGGGGTCGAGCTGCTGCGCGAGGGGCTGGCGCTGGGCCTGGCCCGACAGGTGCTCGACGCGCAGCGCACCACCGTCTGGGAGCTGATCCAGCTCTACGGCCACTGGCTTGCGATCGCTGCCGCCGGCGGCCTGCTGATGCTGCGCCGCCTGGTCGGGCGGCCGGGCGCGCTGATCGCGGGCGGCCTGCTCGCCTTCTTCACGCTGATCGGGGCGGTGGCCGGCTGGCCGGCGCCGCTGCTGCTCATCCCCGTGCTCGGCGTGGCGATCGGGATGCTCTGGGCCATGCGCGGCCTGCCGGCGCGCCTGCTGCTGCCGCTGCTGTGGGGCGTGGCCGGCCTGGGCCTGCTGCTCCTGGTCGAGGTCGTCGTCGTCAAGGGCGACGTCGGCCGCATGAACACGGTCTTCAAGTTCGGGCTCCACGCCTGGACGCTCCTGGCGCTCAGCGCCGCCGCGGCCGCCCCCTGGCTGTGGAGCCGCGCCGCCCGCGGCCCGGCCCGCGTCGCCGTGCGCGGCCTGCTCGCCGCCGTGCTGCTGGCCGGCCTGGTCTACCCCGTCACGGCCACCCCGGCGCGCATCGGCGACCGCTGGGCCCCCGAGGCGCCGCACACGCTCGACGGTGCGGCCTTTCTCCAAAGCGTCAGCGCCGAGCGCAACGGGCAGGCCTTCTCGCTCGACGAGGACGCGGCGGCGATCGCCTGGCTCCAGCGCAACGTGTCCGGCACCCCGGTGATCGTCGAGGCCCACCAGCCCTCCTACCAGTGGGCCGGGCGCGTGGCGACGTACACCGGCCTGCCCACCATCCTCGGCTGGGAGTGGCACCAGATCCAGCAGCGCAACGCCGTCGGGGCCGGGCCGGCCATTTCCAACCGCCAGCAGGTTGTCAACCTGATCTACAGCACTGCCGACGCCTACACCGCCCTTGAGCAGCTGCGGGCCTACGCGGTCGAGTACGTCTATGTCGGCGGCGTCGAGCGCGCCACCTACCCGCCCGAAGGAATCGCCAAGTTCGCGGCCATGGCCCGCGCCGGCCTGCTTGAGCAGGCCTTCGCCGAGGGCCAGACGGCGGTCTACCGCGTCGTAGCGCCCGGCCGGCCGACCATGCTCACCAGCGACCTCGTGATCGACCCGCCGACGGCCAACACCCCGCCGCCGCTCCTGCTCGACACCCCGGTGAACCAGCTCCCCGCGGTCGACGAGTACGCCTGGAACGGCCTGGCCCGCGACAGCTCGCCCCTGTCGGCGCTGCTCTGGCTGCTCGCCTGGTACGCCCTGGCCGTTCTCGGCGCGCCCGTTGCCTTCGCGGCCTTTGGCGGCTGGCGCGACGCTGGCGCCGGCTTCGCCAAGCTGATCGGCTGGCTGCTGCTCGGCTACGCGATCTGGCTGCCCACCAGCCTCGGCCTGTCCAGCTACGACCGCTGGGGCCTGCTGGCCGGCCTGCTGCTCGTGCTCGCCGCCGACGCGGCGGCTCTGTGGTGGATCGGCCGGCGCCGCAGCGCCGCCCGCCGCGCGCCCCCCGACACCACGGTGGTCTACGGCCTCGCCACGCTCGCCAGGGCCCTGCGCGAGCGGCGGCGGGCGATCGTCCAGGGCGAGCTGGTCTTTCTGGCCGGCTTCGCGGCGCTGGCGCTGGTCCGGGCGCTCAACCCCGACCTGTGGCACCCGGTCTGGGGCGGCGAGAAGCCGATGGAGTTCGGCTTTCTCAACGCCATTCTGCGCAGCCCGGTGATGCCGCCGTACGACCCGTTCTTCAGCGACGGCTACATCAACTACTACTACTACGGCCTGTTCCTCGTCTCGCTCCCGATCAAGGCCCTCGGCATCGCCCCCGCGGTGGGCTTCAACCTCGGCGTCGCCACCATCTTCGGCCTGACGCTGGCGGCCGCCTTCGCCCTGGCCGCCCAGGCCACGCGGCGGGCCCGCTACGGCCTCGTGGCCGCCTTCCTGGTCGGCGTGGCCGGCAACCTGGCCGGCGTCTTCGCGGTCGGCTGGTCGCGCGGGTTCGGCGCGGTGGTCGACGCCCTCCGCACGGGGCTGGCCGGCTTCGCGGCCCGCCTGGGCGACTGGTACATCGGGCCGAGCCGGGTCATCCCGTTCACGATCAACGAGTTCCCGGCCTTCACGTTTCTCTTCGCCGACCTCCATCCGCACATGATCGCCCTGCCGATCGGGGTGCTGGCCGCCGCCCTGGCCTTCCGGCTCGTCGGCGGGGCCGGCCCGCGCGAGGGGGTGCCGGCCGGGCTCGCCGTCGCCGGGCGGCCGGCCCGGCCCTGGCCCGCGCTCGCGCTCCTCGCCCTGACCCTCGGCGCCCTGGCCGTGACCAACTCCTGGGACTTCCCGACCTACGCGCTCCTGCTCGGGGTGGCCGCCGTCGGCGCGTCCTGGCGCGCGGGGGAGCGGCGGGGGGTGGCGGCCCGGGCGATCGGCGCGGGGGTGGGGGCGGTGGCGGTGGCGGTGGCTGGGCTCGCCCTGTACGCGCCCTTCTTCGACCGCTACTTCGCCTTTGTGCGCGGCCTGGGCGGGGTGCCGCTCAGCGCTGGCACCAACGTCGTCGACTACCTCGTCACCTACGGGCCGGCCCTCGCCGTGGCGGTTCCCCTGGCCGCCGGGGCAATCTGGCGCTGCCTCGCGCCGCGCCGCGTCCGGGCCGACCTGGCTGGACCCCAGTCGAGGGCGAGTTCGCGCCTGCCAGCCCTCGGGGCGCGCTGGCTGGCCGTGGCCGGTGGTGCCGCGGCGCTGGCCGGGGCGCTGCTGTTCCCGCAGCAGGCCCTGCGGATCGCGCTGGCGGCGGCGCTGCTGCTGCTGGTGCCGGCCCTGCTGCGGCGCGGCTCGGGGGCCGGGGCCTGGTTCGCGCTGGCGCTGGCCTGGGTCGCGTGGGCGGTCAGCCTGGGCGTCGAGCTGGTCTACATCCGCGACCACCTCGACGGCGGCGACTGGTTCCGCATGAACACCGTGTTCAAGTTCGGCATCCAGGCCTGGACGCTGCTCGGCCTGGCCGCCGCCATCGGCCTGCCGTCGCTGCTGCGCGGCCTGCGCCGCCGCGGCGGCGAGCCGGCCCGCGCCGTCGGGCTGGCCGCGCTGGCTGTGGTGGCCGCCATGGCCGTTGTCTACCCGCTGGCCGCCACCCCGTCGCGGGTGGGCAACCGCTTCGCCGTGGCGACGGGGCCGACGCTGGACGGCCTGGCCTTCATGCGCCAGGCCAGCTTCCCCTACGACTGCGCCAGCTTTGGCGGCTGCCAGAACGGCGCGGCCACGGCGACGGTGGATCTGAGCGGCGACGCCGAGGCGATCGACTGGCTCAACCGCTCGATCTCCGGCACGCCCATCCTCGTCCAGTCCAACCTGTGGTTCTACCGCGCCTACGGCATCCGCATCGCCGCCAACACCGGCCTGCCCACCGTGATCAGCGCGCTCCACGCCAACGAGCAGCGCGACCCGAGCCTCACGGCCGTGCGCGACCGCGACGTGGAAACGTTCTACAGCACGCCGAGCGTGGAGGAGGCTTTGCGCTTCCTCGGCAAGTACCGGGTCAACTACGTCTATGTGGGCGGGGTGGAGCGGGCGGTCTACCCGGCGGACGGGCTGGCCAAGTTCGAGGGCATGCGCGGCACCTACCTCGACCCGGTCTACCAGACGTCGAAGGTGCAGATCTACCAGGTCACCAACGTGCCGGGGATCTACGCCCGCCCCGAGCCCGTCGACTTCGCCGCCCAGCAGCCCGCTGTGGCGCCCGACACCGTCGCGGCGCCGCCGGCGGCCGAGCAGCCCGCCGACCTGGCGGAGTACGAGGCGGCGGTGAACGCCAGCCCGAACGACGCGCCGCTGGCCTTCGGGCTCGCCGAGCGTTACCGCAGCGTCGGCCGGCTGGACGACGCGGCGCGGGTGCTGGAGCGGGCCGCCCTGGCCAACCCGGACGACGTCGGGCTGCACCACCTGTGGGGCGACATCCTGGGCGACGCCGGGCGCTACGACGAGGCCGAGCGGGCCTACCTCGGCGCGATCGGGGCCGACCCGAGCGGCGGCAACTACAACAAGCTCGGCGCCGCCCTGCTGCGCTGGGGCCGCCTCGACAAGGCCGAGATCGCGCTGAGCCAGGCCATCCAGGCCGACCCGGCGCTGCCGGAGCCGCACTTCCAGCTCGGCAGCCTGTTCGCCCAGCGCGGCGACCCCGCTCGCGCCGCCGAGGAGCTGCGCGCCTACCTGGAGCTCGACCCCCAGGGCCCCTTCGCCGACGCCGCCCGCAGGTTGTTGGCGGAGATGGGGCAGTAGGTTGGGGAAGGGGACACGGGGACACGGGGACGCAGAGCATGTGGTGGCAGCGTCCCCCCCTCTCCCGGCAAGCGGAGCGGGCATTGAGCCTGGTGAGCGGGGCGGGTATGTCCCCCGGTGAGCGCGGCGCGAGGGTTTCTCTAGCCGGGAATTAGGTTTATGGCACTTGATGTCCTGAGATGGTGGGTGGTGGCGCAAGCGCTCGGGCTGGCTGGGCTGCCGCTGGCTGGGCTGCTGTTTCGCGCCCTGCCCGACCGCGGCTACGCCTTCGCCAAGGCGCTCGGGCTGCTGCTCGTCGGGTACCTGGCATGGCTGCTGGCGATGCTCGGCCTTGGCGGCTTTGGCCCGCCCTTGATCCTGCTGGCGGCGCTGGCCGTGGCCGGGGCTGGGGTGTGGCTGCGCGGCGGGCCGGGGCGGCTGGCGGCCGAGGCGCGGGCGGCGTGGGCCGGGCGGCGCGGCGCGATCCTGGCCTACGAGGCGCTGTTCCTCGCCGCGATGCTGGCCGCCGTCTGGATGCGGGCCCACGACCCGGCGCCGTGGGGCACCGAGCGGCCGATGGACTACGCCTTCTTCAACGCCATCCAGCGCAGCGCGGCCTTTCCGCCCAACGACCCGTGGCTGTCCGGCTATAGCATCAACTACTACTACTTCGGCTACCTGCTGATGGCGGCCGTGGCCCAGCTCAGCGGCCTCGCGCCCGCGGTGGCCTACAATCTGTCGCTGGCCCTGATCTTCGCCCTCACCGCCCTCGGCGTGGCCGGCCTCGTCGCCAACCTGATGCTGCTCGTCACCCGCCCGGCGCCCGGCGAGGCGATCGCCCCGCGCCGCCCCGGCCCGGCCGAGCTGGCGCTGTTCCCGCTGCTCGGCGTGCTGTTCGTGCTCGTGGCCGGCAACCAGTCCGGCCTGATCCAGGTAGCGCTCGGCGACGAGCGGGCGGTCGCGCTCGACGGCCCGCAGCTCCTGGCGGCCCTGGGGCAGGCGGCCGCGGGCGCGCCGGCGATCCAGCTCCCCGCTCCGGTCGACGCGAGCGACTTCGGCGAGCTGAGCGGCTGGGAGCGGCGCGACGCCTGGGCCGACTTCAACTGGTGGTGGCCCTCGCGCTCGCTTTGGGACGACTACCGCGACCCGGCGAGCGGCGCGGTCAGCCGGCGCTATGTGATCACCGAGTTCCCGCTGTTCAGCTTCCGCCTCGGCGACATGCACCCGCACGTCATGGCGCTGCCCTTCGGGCTGCTCGCGATCGCCCTGGCCCTGGCCGTCGCCGCCCGCCCCGCCGCCCCAGCCTTCGCGCTCAGCCGCGGGGGCTGGGCAGAGCTGCTGCTCAGCGGGGTCGTGCTCGGCAGCCTGTACGCGATCAACAGCTGGGACCTGCCGACCTACATGCTGCTCTACGCCGGGGCCCTGGCCCTGCTCTACGTGCGCCTCGCCGACGGCGGGCCGATCCTGTGGGGGCAGCTCGGCCGGCAGCTCCTGATGGTCGTCGTGGCGGCCTTTGTGCTGTTCGCGCCGTTCCACCTGACCTTCCGCTCGCTGGTGGGCGGGGCCGCGCCGCTGATCGATCTGCCGCTGCTCGGCCGGCTGACCAGCATCGTCGCGCCGTACACGGCCGGGCGCAGCGGCCTGCACGCCTTTCTGATCATCTTCGGGCTGTTCGCCCTGCCGATCGTCGCCTTTGTCTACCTGGCCTGGCGCCCCACCGTGGCCCGCCCCCCGGACGGCGGGCGCGCGGAGAGCGGCGAGGACCAGCCGGCCGACGGCGTGTGGCGGCCCGAGTCTGGGCAGGCCCTCGGCATCGTCGCCGGGCAGGCGGGGGCTCAGGTGCCGCCCGCGGCCGTGGCCCTCCTGCCGTGGCTGCCGCCGGCGCTGCTGCTGCTCGGCCTGCTGCTCGGCTTCCCGCTGCTGGCCCTGGCCGGGCTGGGGCTGCTGGCCCTCATCGGCGCGCTACGCCGGCCCGACCGGCCGGGGGAGGCGTTCGGGCTGCTGCTGGCCGCGCTCGGCTGCGCCGTAGTCTTTGGCACCGAGCTGATCTACATCCGCGACGTGTTCGAGGGCTGGTCGGCCCGCTTCAACACGATCTTCAAGTTCTACTATCAGGTTTGGCTGATCTGGGGCAGCCTTGCCCCCTTCGCGCTCTGGTGGGCGGTCAGCAGGGCCCGAGGGGCGGCCCGCGGCGTGGCGGTGGGCGCGCTGGCGCTCACGGCGCTGTTCTTCGCCGGGTCGCTCGTCTTCCCCGCCGCCGTGCTGCGCGAGGTCGGCCGGGGCGAGGCGGTGGGGCTGGAAGGGCGCACGCCGCGCGAGGGGAGCGCGGCGGGGGTGGCCTCGCTGGCCTGGCTGCGGCAGAACGCGGCGCCGGGGAGCGTGGTGCTGGAGGCGGTCAAGGTCGAGGACCTGGCGGCGCAGCGCTGCGGCGGCTCGTACAACGGCGAGGGCTACGCCAATGTGTCGGCGGCCACCGGCCTGCCGACGGTGATCGGCTGGGTCGGCCACGAGGCCCAGTGGCGCGGGGGCGACCCACAGGCCCGCGCCGAGTTCGGCCCGCGCTGCGCCGCCGTCGAGACAATCTACACCACGCTCGACCCGGCCGCGGCCCGCGAGCTGCTCGACCGCTACAATGTCCGCTACGTCTACGTCGGCGGGCTGGAGCGCGCCCTCTACGCCCCTGAAAGCCTGGCCAAGTTCGACGACCTCGGCGAGCGGGTTTTCTACCAGGAGGATGTGGCGATCTACCGGATCGAGCGCCCCGGCGCGCCGACGCCGTAGGGGGTTGGGCCGCGGGCTGACGTCCCCTTGTCCCGATGTCCTCCCTTCTGCTATAATCCGGGTCAGGTGCCGACAGTGTCGTCGGCGTCACCGCTACAAAGGAGTGCGGCGATGATCACCAAGCGACCGGGTCGCGGTGGGAATGTGCTCGTCACGTTTGCCCTGCCGGCGGCCATCTGGGCCGACACGATCTATGTGGTCGGCGATTTTAATAACTGGGACCTGCGGGCCACGCCGATGCGGCTCACCGAGAACGGCTGGGTCGCCACCTTGGAGCTGGAGCCCGGCCGGACGTTTCAGTACCGCTACCTGCTCAACGACGAGTGGCACAACGACTGGAACGCCGACGGCTACGAGCGCAACCCCTACGGCGGCGATAACTCGCTCGTGATCACGCCCGAGTTCGGCGCGGCCCCGCCCCCTGCCGCGCCCCAGCCGGACCGGGTGATCACCCTGAACCCCGCCCGGCTCCGTCTGGTCGAGGCAAGCTAGGCCGTTCAGACCTGTCAGCGGCGACAGCGCTGGACACCCGCTCAACTGACAGGTCTGAAACACCCGTATGACCGCTCACAGCGTCCCCGTCCTCGACTTCGGCTCGCAAACTGCCCAGCTGATCGTCCGCCGCCTGCGCGAGCTCGGCGTCTACAGCGAGCTGCTCCCCCACGACGCCCCAGAGGCCCAGGTGCGCGCCCTCAACCCCGTGGGCGTGGTGCTCTCGGGCGGCCCGGCCAGCGTGTACGAGGAGGGCGCCCCGCAGATGCCCGCGTGGCTGCCGGGCTCCGGCCTGCCCGCCCTCGGCATCTGCTACGGCATGCAGCTCATGAGCCAGGCCCTCGGCGGCGTGGTGCTGCGCCCGGAGGGCCGCGAGTACGGCCCGGCGACGGTGCAGCTCAGCGAGCCGCACCCGCTGTTCGCCGGCACGCCCGCGGCCCAGCCGGTCTGGATGAGCCACGGCGACCGGATCGAGGCCCTGCCGCCCGGCTTCCGCCCGCTCGCCGTCAACCCCGCCACCCCCTTCGCCGCCATGGGCGACGACGCGCGCCGCTGGTACGGCGTACAGTTCCACCCCGAGGTGGTGCACACGGTTCATGGCCGCGACATCCTGCGCAACTTTCTGTTCGGGATCGCCGGGGCGGCGGCGGAGTGGCAGCCGGCCAGCTTCGTGGCCGACGCCGTCGAGCGGGTGCGGGCGGCCGTCGGCGCGGAGGGCCAGGTGATCTGCGCCCTCTCCGGCGGGGTGGATTCGGCGGTGGCCGCGCTGATCATCCACCGGGCGATCGGCGAGCGGCTGACCTGCGTCTTCGTCGACAACGGCCTGCTGCGGCTCGGCGAGGCCGCCCAGGTGATCGCCACCTTTCGCGAGCACTTCCACATCCCGCTCGTCGCCGTCAACGCCGCCGAGGAGTTCATCAGCGCCCTGGAGGGCGTGGCCGACCCGGAGCGCAAGCGCAAGATCATTGGCGAGAAGTTCGTGCGGATCTTCGAGCGCGAGGCCCGCGGCCTCGGCGACGCCACGTTTCTCGCCCAGGGCACGCTCTACCCTGACGTGATCGAGTCCAGCGCCCCCGACCGTAAGAAGGGCGTCACGATCAAGACTCACCACAACGTCGGCGGCCTCCCGGCCGATATGCAGATGACTCTGGTCGAGCCGCTGCGCTACATGTTCAAGGACGAGGTGCGCGCCGCCGGCCTGGAGCTCGGCCTCCCCGAGGAGTGGGTCTGGCGCCACCCCTTCCCCGGCCCCGGCCTGGCGGTGCGGATCATCGGGCCCGTGAGCTGGGAGCGCCTGGAGACGCTGCGCCGCGCCGACGCGATCTATCTGGAGGAGCTGCGCGCCGCCGGTCTGTACCGGGCCACCCAGCAGGCCTTCGCGGTGCTGCTGCCCGTCCAAAGCGTCGGCGTGATGGGCGACGGCCGCACCTACGGCGACACCCTGGCCCTGCGCGCGATCACCACCGAGGACTACATGACCGCCGACTGGGCCCGCCTCCCCTACGACCTGCTGGCGAAGGTGAGCAGCCGGATCGTCAACGAGGTCGACGGGGTCAACCGCGTGGTCTACGACATCTCCTCTAAGCCCCCCGCCACAATCGAGTGGGAGTGATGGCCCACGCAACCGCCCCCGCCAAGCTGATCCTTTGCGGCGAGCACGCCGTCGTCTACGGGCAGCCCGCCATCGCCGTCCCCCTCGCGGACCTGCGCGCCTCCGCCACGGTCGAGCGCGGCCGGCCGGGGGTCGGCCTGCGCCTGCGCGCCCCCGACCTCGGGGAGATCTGGGACGCGGGCGCCGACGAGGCCACGCCCCTGAGCGAGCTGGCCCGCGCCACGGCCGACCGGCTCGGCCTCGCCGGCGACCTGGAGATCACGCTGCGCTCCGACATCCCGATCGCCAGCGGCATGGGCAGCGGGGCGGCGATCGGCACGGCGCTGGTGCGGGCGCTGGCCGCCTTCGCGGGGCGCGAGCTGGCGCCGGCCGAGGTGGCGGCCATGGTCTACGAGAGCGAGCGCGGCTACCACGGCACGCCGAGCGGGATCGACAACACGGTGGTGGCCTACGAGCGCGCGATCTGGTATGTGCGCGGCGAGCCGCCCGCGATCGAGCCGCTGCGCGTGGCCGAGCCCATGCGCCTCGTGATCGGCGACACCGGCGTTCGTAGCGCCACTCGCCTGCCCGTCGCCGCCGTGCGCGAGCGCTACGACGCCGACCCCGCCGCCTTCGAGGCGCTCTTTGCCGCCGTGGGCGACGTGGCCACGCGGGCGCGGGCCGCGCTGGCTGCCGCGGAGCTGATCCTGCTGGGCGCGCTGCTGGACGAGAACCAGGCCTTGCTGGAGCAGATCGGCGTCAGCTCGCCGGAGCTGGCCCGCCTGGTGGCCGCCGCCCGCGGCGCGGGCGCCCTCGGGGCCAAGCTGTCTGGCGCGGGCTGGGGCGGCGTGATGCTTGCCCTTGTCGCCGACGGGACGGCCGAGCGCGTGGCCGACGCCCTGCGCGCCGCCGGGGCGGCCCGCGTGCTCGCGACCACCGTAGCGGAGGGCTGACGGCAGCGGCGCGGAGGGCAGTGAATACCGTATAATCTAAATATGGCAACGATTATGGTCGCGATGAGCGGCGGGGTGGACAGCTCGCTGGCCGCCGCCCTGCTGAAGGAGCGGGGGCACGACGTCACCGGGGTGACGATGCACCTGTGGGACGACGACGACGAGCGCCTCGCCGAAAGCCTGTGCTGCGCCGCTGAGATGGCCGAGAGCGCCCGGCGGGTCTGCGCGCAGCTCGGGCTCCCCTACTATGTGTTCAACTACCAGCGCGAGTTCCGCCGGCACGTGATCGACTACTTCGTGCAGTCCTACGCCCAGGGCTTCACGCCGAACCCGTGCCTGGAGTGCAACCGCGAGATCAAGTTCCGCGCCCTGATGGCCCGGGCCCGCGCCCTCGGCTTCGACTATGTGGCGACGGGCCACTACGCCCGCATCCAGCCGGCGGACGGCGGGCGCTTCGAGCTGCTGCGCGCCGTCGACCCGGACAAGGACCAAAGCTATATGCTGCACATGCTGCAGCAGGACGACCTGGCCCGCCTCATGTTCCCCGTTGGCGAGCTCAGCAAGGCCGAGGTGCGGGCGATGGCCGCGGCCCGCGGCCTGGCCAGCGCCGACCGTGAGGAAAGCCAGGACATCTGCTTTGTGCCGGGCGGCGACTACCGCAACCTTCTGCGCGAGGAGGCGCCGGACAGCCTGCGCCCCGGCCCGATCGTGGACATGGCCGGCCGCGAGATCGGGCGGCACAACGGCCTGCCCCTGTACACCGTCGGGCAGCGGCGCGGCCTCGGGCTGGGCGGTGGGCAGCCGCTGTTCGTGGTCGACCTGGACGTGGCCCGCAACGCCCTGGTGGTCGGCCCGGCCGAGGCCGTGCTGCGCGACGGCTTCGCGATCGACCGGGCGACCTTTGTGGACGGCGGCTGGCCTGATGGGCCCTTCACCTGCGCGGTGCAGGTGCGGGCCCATGGCGAAACGGCCCCGGCCGAGATCGCCCCCCTCGCCCCCGGCCGGCTAGCTGCGCAGCTCCGTGAGCCGCTGCGCGCGATCACCCCGGGCCAGGCCGCCGTGCTCTACGACGGCGACCGCGTGATCGGCGGCGGGCGGATCGTCCGGCCGGGGTGACCGTGGAGACGCGGAGGCGCAAAGGTTGGGAAGGATTCTGCGGTAAACGATCGGGGATGTATTTATGGCTGGACTCGCCCCTGCCTCGCTGCTGATTTTGCTGCTGGCCACGGCGTGCGCGGCGCTGGCCCATGTGCTGCTGGGGCGGCGGTGGCGGCAGCTGCCGCTGTTCTGGGGGGCGGCGGTGGTGGGCTGCCTGCTGGCATATGGGCTGGGGCTGCGGCTGCCGCTCGCGCTGCCGGTGCCGGCGGGGGTGCCGGTGCTGGAGGCGGTGCTGGTGGCGTGGCTCTTGCTGCTTGTTGTCGCGCGTCTGCGGGTATGATATAATCACGCCCGTCATTCTCGGGCCCAAATTTGCGCGCCACAGTGCTGTAAACGCCCTCGGCGAGCCGCGCGTGCTCAGCCGCCAGCAAGAAGGGGCAGACCGTGTTCAGGTGGGTCGCTATTGGCGTTGGGATCATCACCGCCGCGCTGCTCGGCTTTATCGTCGCCGCGATCTTTCTCGGCCCGGACTTCCGCGGCGCCTGGCGCGACGTCTTCATCGTGATCTTCGCCGCCCTGCAGCTGGTGAGCGCCGTGCTCACGATCGCCCTGCTGCTCGCCGTGCTCTACGTGGTCAACCAGCTCAACAAGGTCGCCCGCACCAGCGTGCTGCCCCGGATCGACGAGACGATGGGCAAGGTGAACGAGGTGCTGGACAGCACCCGCACCCTGGCCGGCAACGCGCAGCAGGCGGCGAGCAGCGCCGCCAACACCACCGGCTTTGTCGCCGAGCGGGTGGTTTCCCCGATCATCCGTGTTTCCAGCCTGATCACCGGCGTCCGCGCCGCGGCCACCACCCTCGCCCGCCGCGACGACGGTAAAGCGGGGGGCTGATCCCCGCTGTTCGCACCGAGTGTACAGGGTTCACAGGCGTTGGGCGGGCGGCTCCGGCCGTCCGCCGGCCTGGGGATCCTGTACATCGCGTTCAGCCCTCCCTGGCGCGGGCGCGCTGGTATGGCCTGGTAATCACCTCCCGGTATGCTGGCCCTGTCCGATCCCGCGCCGCCCTGCCGGCCGCCGACCTGTTAACTATTGTCGTACCCGCCGCGAGCGTGGTATCATAGGGCAGAAAGGCTGTCGTGCCCGGTGTGGCGCCGGCGACGGCCTTCCTGTTTCAGTGCGAGCTCATGGACGAACAGCGCTTCTCGTACGGCGGCCAGGCGGTGCTCGAAGGGGTGATGATGCGTGGCCGGCGCCAGGCGAGCGTGGCCGTGCGCGCCGCCGACGGCCGGGTCGCGCTCAAGCACATCCCCCTGGCCGCGCGCCGCGAGACGGCGCTGGCGAGGCTGCCGATCCTGCGGGGCCTGCTGAGCCTGCGCGAGGCCTTTGTGATCGGCAAGCAGTCGCTGGACTTTTCCGCGAGCGTGGCCTACGGCGACGAGCCGGAGCCGCCGGCCCTGGCCCAGTGGGCCATCTTCGCGGCGACGTTTGCGGCCGCGATCGGCATCTTTGTGGTGCTGCCCTCGCTGATCGCCAACTACGCGGCCGGCCTCGGCGCGCCGGTGCTGCTGCGCGAGGTGATCGAGGGGCTGATCAACCTGGCCCTGGTGGTCGGCTACATCTACGCGATCAGCCGCGTGCGCGACATCCAGCGCGTCTTCGGCTACCACGGCGCCGAGCACAAGGCGATCAACGCCTTCGAGGCCGGGGCGCCCCTGACGGTCGACTCGGTGCGCGGCTTCAGCCGCATCCACCCGCGCTGCGGCACCAGCTTTCTGGTGATCGCCGCCCTGATCGGCTTTGTGATCTTCTTGTCGGTGGCGGGGCTGCCGCTGCCCCAGCGCATGCTCGCGCGGGTGGTGCTCATCCCGGTGGTGGCCGCCGTGGCCTACGAGTTCCTGCGGCTGGCCGCGGCGAACTACCACCGGCCCTGGGTGCGCTCCGCGCTTGCGCCGACCCTGGCCACCCAGTATCTGACCACCCGCGAGCCGGACGACGCGATGATCGCCACCGCGATCGCCGCGCTGGCGCCGGTGCTGGCCGCGGACGGCGTTCTCAGCGCCCCTACGGCCGCCTCTGGGCATGGCTCCGACGACGTGGGCCGCCCCGCCGCGGCCCCAACACCGCCGCAACTCGTATAGCGCCCCCGGAGGGATCGCAATGGCGCTGGTAGGCAACATCCGTGACTTCGGGCTTTCCGACTTCCTGTACCTCGTCGACCGCGGCTACAAGACCGGAGGGCTCCACCTGAGCTATAATCAGGAGCAGGCGCTGCTTTTCTTCGAAAAGGGCAAGCTGGTGCTCGCCGCCCGCAACCCGGAGGATGAGCAGGCCGAGCTCCTGGTGCGCCTCGGCGTCCTCAGCGGCGACGAGCTGGCCCGCGCCCGCGAGTCGCTGGCGGCGCGGGGCAACGGGGCCACGCTCACCCAGGTGATCGTCGACGAAAGCCTGGTCAAGCCCGAGCGGCTCCAGAGCACGCTGCAAACCCACACCGAGGAGTCGGTCTACGGGCTGTTCGGCTGGCCCGAGGGCGAGTTCCGCTTCGAGCAGAACGAGCGCCCCCCCGCCGACGCGCCCACCGTGCCGACCCCGATCTCGGTCGACCACCTGATCATGGAGGGCGTGCGCCGGATCGACGAGTGGGGCCGGATCAAGGACCGCATCCCCTCCACCGACATGATCGTCAAGTTCCTCGACCAGCCCGGCGAGAAGGCCAAGGGGATCAAGCTGGCCCCCGAGGAGTGGCGGGTGTTCGCCCGGATCAACGGCCGCGACAGCCTCGCACAGATCGCCGCGAAGACCAACCTGAGCGAGTTCGATGTCTGCCGGATCGTCTATGGCTTCCTGACCGCGGGCCTCGTCGATGTGATGAAGCGGCCTAAGCCGGCCCCGGCCGGCGGGCGGCCCGGCGCCACGGCGGAGCTGCCCAGGGTCAAGAAGAGCCTGGTGACACGCATCATCAACCGAATTCGTACCATGTAGTGCCGATGTGTGCTTCATCCAGTGCACAGCACCGTAGCGGAGGGCTGGTGTGCAGACGGTAAAAATGGTCATCAGCGGCGCCGTAAACGCCGGCAAGACGGAGTTCATCCGGACGATCAGCGAGATCGAGGTCGTCTCGACCGAGCGTCGCGCGACCGACGATACGAAGATGATCAAGAAGGAGACGACGGTCGCGATGGACTTCGGCCGCATCGCGATCGCCGACGACCTGGTGCTGCACCTGTTCGGCACCCCCGGGCAGAAGCGGTTCGACTTCATGTGGGAGATCCTGTCCGAGGGGATGCTCGGCCTGGTCATCCTGGTCGACAGCACCCGCCCGGAAACCTTCCGCGAGACGAACCGGATCATCGACTTCTTCGTCTCGTACCGCGACACGCCCTATGTGATCGCCTGCAACAAGCAGGACCGGCCGAACGCCTGGAGCCCCGACGAGCTGCGCCTGGCCCTGCGCCAGCCCCCGCACATCAAGGTGCTCCCCTGCGTCGCCAACGACCGCGAAAGCGTCAAGGGCATCCTGCTGGAGCTGCTGTATGTGATCCAGGAGCGCAGCGAGGACTAAGCCCGGCCCCGCCGCAAGAGCGCACTTATTTGTATACACAAAGGCCGCAGCGTCGCTGCGGCCTTTGTGCGTGGGCGGGGCGAAGCGGCTAGGGGGCCCGCACCCACTTGACGCTGTCGAACCAGATCGTCTGGTTGGCGGCGGCGGCGAGGTCGGAAAGCTGGACGAAGCCGGCGGCGCCGGCGTCGAAGGGGAAGCGGCCGAGGTGCACCCAGCCCGCGTTGGCGGACTGGTCGACGACCAGCTCGATGGCGCCGCCCTGGTGCTGGACGACGTAGCGGGCCGCGCTGGCGGCGGGGCGCTTGCTCGGGCAGACGGGCACGAAGGCGTAGACGTCATAGGTGCCGGCGACGGGTAGGGCCGGCTGCCAGCGGGCGACATTGGCGCTGCGGGCCGGGTCGGCGGTGCTGGTCGTCCAGTAGGCGTGGCGGGCGCTGCCGCAGCCGACGGCGCTGGCGCCGAAGGGAGCCGAGCTGTGCCAGAAGTCGCCGCCGAGCTCGTCGACGACCTGCTCGCTCGCCGCCGGGTCACGGGCGGGCGGGCCGGCCAGCGGGTCCTGGCCGAGCCACAGGTAGGTCACCTCGACCTCGGCCTGGTCGCCGACGATGCCGAGGTCGTCGAGCCAGGCGCCGTCGCCGACGTCCATCGCGCTCGGGTAGCGCACGTAGCCCTTGTCGGCCCGGCCGCCGTTGTAGCCCTCGTAGTAGGCGGCGTGGTCCTGGGGCCAGCCGCGCTCGAGGTTGGGGTAGCCCTCGCGGGCGCTGTCCCAGTAGTCGTCGCGGGCGCTGTAGGGGCCGACGTCGTAGACGGGGACGACGGTGCTGCGGCCCTGGTAGGTGATGCGGACCCGGTACTCGTCGCCGCCGCGGCTCGACAGGACGCTCCATGAGGGCAGCGACACAAAGCGGGCCCGCGGCGGGATGGTCCAGCCGTTGGCGGTGCGGCCGCCGACCATGCCCTGGCGGGTGGCGCGAATGCGGAAGGTGGGCGCGACCGCGAAGGGCGAGGCGGCGGCCGGCGCGGCGCTGGTGGGCGCGGCGCTGGTGGGCGCGAAGCCGACCTCGCGCACCGCGGGGCCTGTGCCCTGGCCGCCGAGCAGGCGCAGGCGGTACTGTGCGGCGACGACGGGGCGCGGGAAGCCGATCACGCTGCCCGTCTGGAGCTCTGTGGCCCAGGGCATCCAGCGCTGGCCGTCGGCGCTGCCGCGCACGTCGACAAACAGGGCGCTGCCGGGGGGCACCGTGGCGGCGAAGCTGAGCTTGAGGCGGCTGGTGGGCTCGGCGAGGGCGATGGGCGTGGAAAGGGCGCTGCCGTAGCGCTGGTAGGGGCCGAGTAGGGCGGGGGGCGGGGCCGCGGTAGCGCTGAGTGAAAGGCTGCCGTCGGCGGCGCGGGACAGGTTGTCGAGGGCTATGTCGGCGAAAGCCGAGGGGGCCGGGGGCGGGCCGGCCGCTTCAGCGCGCGGGGCGAGGCCGAGGCCGAGGAGTGCCAGAAGCACCCAGGCCAACGCCGCGCGCCGCGCAGAGGTACGCTTGGACCTCATTCGTTCTCCAGTTGTCTACGACCTTGGTAGCTGGGCCACACCATGGTGACCGGCCGGATTATACCACACCCCTTGTACCAATTTTCAACCAGCCTGATACGAGTCTGAGAAGCGCGCGCTGGCGCATTGCAACGGCAAATGTAAGCGTTAAAACATCTGTTCTTTCTCTTTTTGGGCGTCCTGATGCGGAAAAACCGAGTTGGAAAGCCTGAAATGGCTTTTAAGGCTTCTATACGCGCCAGGGGGCTTGACAGGGGGGGTATACTGCATCACGAAGAGCTAGCGATTTGCTACCGCAGAGGAGGACTGCACCGATGCAGAAGACCGACTTCATCAAGGCCGTCGCGGAGAAGGCGGGCGTTTCGCAGAAGGAGACCAAGCTCGTCGTCGACTCGGCGCTGGATGTGATCACCGAGGCGCTCGCGAAGGGCGAGAAGGTGACGTTGACGGGCTTCGGCACGTTCGAGGTGCGCTCGCGCCAGGAGCGTGAGGGCGTCAACCCCCAGACGCGCGAGAAGATCAACATCCCCGCCACGAAGACCCCGGGCTTCAGCGCGAGCAGCACGCTCAAGGACGCGGTCAAGGGCAGCGGCAGCGGGCAGTAAGCGAGCACCGCAAAGCCGCAGCGAGCGCAGCGATACGGAACAGGCTCGTTCGACGACGCCGTGCCACCCCGAAGGGTGGCACGGCGTTGTTGTGTGCAGCAGCCCGAACCTCGGCGGGGAACGCGGCTCTGCGCTGGGCCCTACGGGATAGCGACGGGCGCGGCGGAAAGGACCCAGTCGCGGTAGAAGCCGTCGAGCTGGCAGGCGCAGGCGGCCTCGGCGGCGGCGAGGAGGTCGGCGCCGGACACGTCGCGGTAGATGCCGGCCTCGACGTAGCTGGTGAGGAAGCGGCCGAAGGCCGGCTCGCCAATCTGGGCGCGCAGGGCGTGGAAGAACAGGGCGCCCTTGGCGTAGATGATCGGCACGTAGTTGCCGCGCAGGGCGCCGGGCGCGCTGGCGAGCGGGGCGTCGCGGCCGGCCTCGCGGGCGCGGCGATACATATCGCGGAAGGCGGCGAGCTCGGCGGCGGCGGCGTCGGGCTGGCCGAGCTGCTCGTAGTAGATCACCTGGGAGTAGCTGGCGAGCCCTTCGTCGAGCCAGGGGTCGGCCTGCGGGTCGTTGCCGACGAGGCTGTACCACCACTGGTGGGCGATCTCGTGGGCGACGGTGGTTTCGAGGCCGCGGCCGTTGCTGCGGTACAGCTGCTGCTCGATCAGGACGGCGCCGGGGTACTCCATGCCGAGGAACTGGGTCAGGGCGGCCTGCACCACCTCCAGCTCGGCCAGGGGGTAGCGGCCGTAGCGGGCGTTGAAGGCCCGGAGCGACTGCTCGGCGACGGCGAGGGCCCGCCGGCCGGCGGCGGCGTTGCCGGGCTGGTAGTAGCTGACCACGCGGGTGCCGTCGACCACGCTGCTCGCCTGGTCGATCGCGCCGGGCTGGAGCGCGGCCAGGTAGAACTCGCGCTGCGGCCCGCTGACGAAGCGCTCGCGGCGCCGGCCCTCGCCGGCCGGCTCGGCGCCGAGCGAGACGCCGGTGCTCACCAGCGGCCAGCCGGCCGGCGCGTCGACGGACACGTCGTAGAGGGCGGTGCTGGAGACGACGAAGTCGCCGCGGCTGTCGACGGGGCGGGTGTCCCAGCCCTGGCCGGGCAGGGTGCGGGCGAGGATCGGGTACACGTTGGCCATGCTCCAGACGCCGGACTCGAAGTTGTGGGCGCCGAAGGTGCGGGCGCTGGCGCCGCGCGGGGTGCGGGTGGTGAAGCTCAGCTCGGCCACGGCCCGCGCGCCGGGGGCGACCGGCGCCGGCAGGTCGAGGCGGAGCAGGGTGTCGCGGCTCGCGGTGGCGGAGCCTACCGGGGCGCCGTCGACCCGGGCGCCCGTGACGTCGAGCCGGCCGCCGAAGTCCGGGTGGTTGGGGTACAGGTGGAACCAGAGCTGCGCGAGCGGCGCGCCGGAGCGGTTGACCAGCTCGACCCGCACGCTGCCGGTCGCCGTCAGCTCGTCGGGATTGAGGGCGACGGCGACGGTGTAGCGGTCCCACGCGGCGGCCCGCGCCAGGTCGCCGGCGCGCTCGGGCACCAGGGCGGCGGCCTGGGCGGCGAGGAAGGGGTCGGCCGCGGGAATGGTCGGGGGAGCGGAAGAGGGGGGGAGTGTCGGAGCGGGCGTCGTGGGCGGGGCGATGGCCGCGGTGGGCGCGGCGGCGGCGGCGCGGGTGGGGGACGGGAGGCGGCGGGCGGTCGGGATGGGCGCGGCGGCCTCGGGGGCGGCGCCGGGGGCGGCGCTGACGACGCAGCCGGCGAGCGCGGCGGCGAGGAGTAGGGGCGCGAGGGCGCGCTGGTACAGCATGTGCATGGTCTGGGAGGGTCCGGGCGGGCGCGGCGGGCCCCGGCACCGGCGGTTGCGCGGTTCGCACTGGCGACACCGGCGCGGGCGTGGTACGCTATGGGCATAGCCCCTCATACTGTACCACGGCCCCCAGCCGATCGACCAGGGCAATCGTCGCGACAGCAGCAACCAGGAGGTGGCCGATGACGTTCCACGATAGCGCCCGACCCGACGACATGCCGCGCGACGACGCGAGCGAGCAGGCCAGCGAGCCCGTCCACCCGCGCTACGCGGCCCCCCCGCCCTCGAAGGAGGTCGCCGGCGAGCCGCGCATCCTCCACGCCCTCGCCCTAGCTTCCTGGGTAGGCAAGCTGATCGACCCGCTCATCCACCGCGACAAGGATGAGCCCGAGGCCGACCCGAAGCTCCCGTAGGGAACAGAGGGACAAGGGAACAAAGGAACAGAGGAACAGAGGAACGAGCATCTTTCACGTGCTCTGTTCTTCTGTTCTTCTGTTTTTCTGTTCTTCACTCCTTCGAAAGCACCTCGGGGTTGACGGGCGAGGGGACGGGCTGGCCGGAAAGGGCGGCGACGAGGTTTTCGGCGGCGAGGGTGGCCATGCGGGTGCGGGTGGCGCGGCTGGCGCTGCCGACATGGGGCACGGCGACGACGTTGGGCAGGGCGAGCAGGGGGTGGTCGGGGCCGATCGGCTCGCGCTCGAAGACGTCGAGGCCGGCGGCCCAGGGGCGGCCGGCGCGCAGGGCCGCCTCCAGGGCCCGCTCCTGCACGATCGGGCCGCGGGCGACGTTGACGAAGACGGCGGTCGGCTTCATGAGGGCGAACTCGCGGGCGCCGAACATGCCGCGGGTGGCGTCGCTGAGCGGCACCGTCACCACGACGACGTCGGACTCGGCGAGCAGCGCGTCGAGTTCGCGGTAGACGGCGCCCGTCTCGGCCTCAAGGGCGGGGTTGGGGTGGCGGTTGTGGTAGCGCAGCTCCATGGCGAAGCCGCGCCCGCGGCGCAGCACCGCCGCGCCGATCCGCCCGGCGCCGACGACGCCGAGGGTGGCGCCGTGGATGTCGACGCCGACTAGCTGCATCGGGTGCCAGGGGCCCCAGCCGCCCGCCTCGATCAGCTTCTGGCCCTCGACGATGCGCCGCCCGGCGGCCAGGATCAGGGCCCAGGCCAGGTCGGCCGTGGTTTCCGTCAGCACGCCGGGGGTGTTGGTGAGCAGGACGCGGCGGGCCGTGCAGGCGGCCAGGTCGACGTTGTCGTAGCCGACGGCCATGTTGGCCACGACCCGCAGGCGCGGGGCCGCCGCCAGCAGCTCGGCGTCGACCCGGTCGGTGAGCAGGCTGAGCAAACCCTCCGCCTCGGCCACGCCGCGCAGCAGCGCCTCGCGCGGGATCGGGCGCTCCTCATCGTCCCACAGGGACACCTCGCACGCTGACTCCGCGATCGCCATCGCGGCCTCGGGGAGGCGGCGGCTGATAAAGACCTTTGGCTTGGGCATAGGCTCCGCCAGGAAATAGGCAGGATTCCCCAGGGTCGGCAGGCCCGAGCGCGACACCTTCGCTCGGGCCGGGGAGGCCCGGCCTACCCGCCGGGCTCGCCGATCAGGACGACGTGGATCTGCGGCGGGCCGTGGATGCCGAGGGCCAGGGTCATCTCGATGTCGGCGGTGCGCGACGGGCCGGTGATCAGCGTCAGGTTGCTGACGTCGGACAGGACGGCGTCGCCGTATCGCTCCCGCAGCAGGGCGATCGCCTCGCCGAGGCCGCGCACGAGCTGGCCTTCGCGGACGACGGCGATATGGGCCGGGGCGAGCAGCGAGGCCAGGCGCGGGCGGCCGGGGCCGTGGCGCAGGAGCAGGGTGCCGCTTTCGGCGATGGCGGCCTCGACGCCGGAGATGCACACCTCGGCGGCTTCGAGGGCCTGGAGGCGGGCCTTGCGCGCCTCGCCGCGCACGTGGGCGGGCGGGAGGGCCACGCCGCGCTGCGCGAGCAGGGCCTCGATCCCGGGGAGGCCGATCTGGTCGAGATCCCAGGCGATCGCTCGGCCGGCCGCCCGCTCGTCGAGCAGGCGGGCGACGGTGTCGAGGGCCTCTTCGTCGTCGGCCACGCGGTAAACCCGGCCCTCCAGGCGGCCGAGCTCGTCGGCGAACTGGGCGGCGAGGCTGGCGGCGGCGGGCATCACGAAGGGCGGGGCCTGGTGGGGCGCCCGCCCGGCCTGCTCGCGCAGCCACGGCCCGGTCGAGGCGAGGCTGTTGCGCAGGTTGGCCAGGATCTGCTCGCGGCCCATACTATCCCCTCCTTTGCGCGCAGTCGACCACGGCGGCTACCGCGGACCCGGCCAGGACGAGCGCCAGAAGCGCGAGGTACACGCTCACTCGGCGGCGATCCCGTAGTACCATCATGTTCTTCCTGGGGGCCGGCGCGGCACCAATGGCCCCGCCCCTGCCCCCCACGCCCTGGCGCTAGGCGACGGGGCGCTCCATAAAGATGCTCAGCGGGTCCTCGCGGTAGGGGCCGAAGGGGCCGATGCGCTGGAAGCCCACGCCCTCGTAGAGCCGGATAGCCTCGTGCTGGTGGACGCCCGTCTCCAGGCGCAGGGCGCTGGCGCCGCGGGCGCGGGCGTGGGCGGCGAGGCGATCGAGCAGGGCGCGGGCGAGGCCGCGGCCGCGAAAGGCGGGGCGGATGTACATGCGCTTGAGCTCGGCGTAGCCCTCGGGGAAGAGCTGGACGCCACCGCAGCCGGCCGGCGTGCCGTCGACGCGCACGACGAAGAAGTCGACGCCCTGGGCGATAAGCTTCTGGACGCTGTAGCCGTGGCGGCTTTCGGTCGGGTACTGCGGGGACAGCACAGCTTCCAGCTCGTCGATCAAAGCGACGGCGTCGGGGGTGTCGGGGCGCTCGGGGGTGATCTCGACGGGCACGGCTACTCCTTCTGGCGCTCCTCCCACCACTCGCTAAAGCTTGTTTTGCCGGTGGGCGCCGGAAAATCTCTGCCGTGGGTCCAATGGTGCAGCGGCGGCGGCAGGCGGCGGATTCTGCCCTTGCGCCCGATCAGGCGCGAGGCGACGCGGGCGGCGTTGCCGCTGGCGCGGTACAGGGTCGGGTTGCGCATGACGGTGGCGTAACCGCGCATGGCGGCGCGCTCGGCGGGGTGCGACTTGCCGGCCCTCACGGCGTCGGCGCGCAGGCGCAGGAGCATGTCGGGGATGGCGATGCGGACGGGGCAGACCTCCTGGCAGGCGCCGCAGAGCGAGCTGGCCTGGGGGAGCAGGTGGTTATCGGGCAGGTCGGGCTGGAGCAGCGGGGTAAGGATGGCGCCGATCGGGCCGGAGTACACGCCGCCGTAGGCGTGGCCGCCGATCGTCTGGTAGACGGGGCAGGCGTTGAGGCAGGCGCCGCAGCGGATGCAGAGCAGCGACTCAGCGTAGGGGCCGCCGAGGATCTGCGAGCGGCCGTTGTCGAGCAGGACGAGGTGGAACTCCTCGGGGCCGTCGGGCTCGCCCGCCCTTGCCGGCCCGCCGATCACGCTGGTGTAGACGGACAGCTTCTGGCCGGTGGCCGAGCGGGCGAGCACCTGGAGCATCACGCCGAGGTCGTCCAGCTTCTCGACGATCCGCTCGATGCCCATGATCGCCACGTGGATGCGCGGCACGGTGGTGGATAGGCGGGCGTTGCCCTCGTTCTCGACGATCACGATCGCGCCGCTGTCGGCCACGCCGAAGTTGACCCCACTGATCCCCATGTCGGCCTGGAGGAAGCGCTGGCGCAGGGCGACGCGGGCTGTCTGGGTCATGGTCGGGATGTCGTCGGTGGGGGGCATGCCGAGGTGCTGGTTGAACAGCTCGCTGACCCGCTCGCGGGTCATGTGGATGGCGGGGGCGATGATGTGGGAGGGCGTCTCGCCGGCGAGCTGGATCATATACTCGCCGAGGTCCGTCTCGACCACCTCGAAGCCGTTCTCCTCCAGGGCCTGGTTGAGGTGGATCTCCTCGGAGGCCATCGACTTGGACTTGACGACGGTGCGCACGCCGCGGGCGCGGGCGAGGTCGGCGATGTAGCGCCGGGCCTCCTCGCCGTCCGAGGCCCAGCAGACGTGGCCGCCGCGCGACTCGACGCCGGCGGCGAGCCGGACGAGCAGCCCGTCGAGGTTGGCGAGGGCGTGGGCGCGGATGGCGCGGGCCTGGTCGCGCAGGCTGTCGATCGCCGGCAGGGCGGCCACGGCGGCGGCCCGGTTGCCGACGAAGCGGGTGGTGGCGCGGGCGAGGGCGGTCTTGAGGGTGTCGTCGTGGAGCGCGTCGTCGACCCGCTCGTAGAAGGAGATCGGCTGTGTCGCCATAGAAATGCCTCCGCGTCTACGGCCGGGCGTCGACCATGTTGGCGAGCAGCTCGGCGAGGTGGCGGGCCTTGACCTTGCTGTTCTGGCGGCTCAGCCCGCCGGCGATCTGGGTCATGCAGGAGGCGTCGCCGGTGACGACGAGGGCGGCTCCGCTTTCGGCGACGCCGCCGAGCTTGCGCTCGAGCATGGCCTCGGAGATGGCGCGCTGCTTGACGGCGAACAGGCCGCCGAAGCCGCAGCACTGGTCGCACCCCGGCAAGGGCGCCACCTCGGCGCCGGCCACGCCGTCGAGCAGGGCCCGGGCCTGGGCGCCGAGGCCGAGGAAGCGCAGGCCATGGCAGGCGTCGTGGTAGGCGACCCGGCCCTCGTAGCGGGCGCCCACATCGCTCACGCCGAGGACGTCGACGAGGTACTCGCTCAGCTCATAGGTGCGCGAGGCCAGCTCGTCGGCGGGGCCGGCGTAGGGCGTGCCGGCGAACAGCTCGTGGTACAGGTGGCGGATCATGGCGCCGCAGGAGCCGGAGGGCAGCACGACGTCACCCTGGCCGCGCAGCACCTCGATCGTGCGGCCGGCGACGGCGTAGGCCTCGTCGCGGAAGCCGGCGTTGAAGGCCATCTGGCCGCAGCAGGTCAGGCCCCGGGGCACGGAAACCTCTACGCCCTGAGCTTCGAGCAGCCGCACGGCCGCCTGGCCGATCGAGGGGTAGATCTGGTCGACGATGCAGGTGACGAAAAGGGCGACGCGGCGCCGGCCGGGTGTGGTCGTCACGGCGGGGTCCTTCCAGTGCGCGGGGGTTCTCCCCCATTATACCAGCATCCGCCCAGGCGTTGGCCGCTTCAAGCCCTCCGCGCGCCCGCGCCTCCGCGCTGGCCCGAGCGGCATTTCGGGGTAGAATAGGATCGACCCCTGGGCACACGCACAGCAGATGAAGGAGCGCAGCGATGGCTGAGGCCCCGACCGTGGGCGCGCCCGCGCCCGAATTTACGGCGACGACGGACACCGGCGAGACGGTGCGCCTGTCCGACTTCCGCGGCAAAAAGGTGGTGCTGTACTTCTACCCGAAGGACGACACGCCGGGCTGCACCTCGCAGGCGTGCGGCTTCCGCGACGCCTATGTGACGATCGAGGAGCGCAACGCGGTGGTCTTCGGGGTCAGCCCCGACGGCCAGAAGTCGCACGCGAAGTTCCGCTCGAAGTACAACCTGCCCTTCGCGCTGCTGGTCGACACCGACCACAGCATCGCCGAGGCCTACGGGGTCTGGGGCGAGAAGTCGTTCATGGGCAAGAAGTATATGGGCGTCACCCGCTCGCACTTCGTGATCGACGAGGAGGGCCAGATCGCCCAGGCCGAGGTCAAGGTCAGCCCCGGCGACAGTGTCAAGCGGGCCCTGGCCGCGCTGGGGTAGGGGGACAGGGGGCGCAAGGGGACAGGGGGGCACAAGCTCAGGAACCCTGTGCCCTCAACCCTTGGCCGCAGTTCAATGCCTCCAGCCTGTCGCTCCCGGCCTGCCGCTCCTAGCCTAGCCCTGGCGGGGCTGCTGGCTGAGGCCGTGGCGGTAGGCGTAGACGATCAGGTCGAAGCGGTTGGCGAGGCCGAGCTTGGCGAAGATCGAGGTCAGGTGGTGGCTGACGGTGGTTTCGCTGATCACGAGCCGCTCCGCGATCTGCCGGTTTTGCAGCCCTTCGAGGACGAGCGCGATCACCTCGCGCTCGCGCCTGGTGAGCCGCTCGATCTTGCCCGCCTCGGGGTCGGCCGGCGGGGGGGGCTGGGCGCGCTGCCGGGAGATACCGCCGAGCGCCTTTGCCACCAGCGCCGGCTCAAGCCACACCTCCCCGGCGTGCACCCGCTCGATCGCCTGGAGCAGCACCTCGCCCGCCTGCTCCTTGCGCACCAGCCCCATCGCCCCGAGCTGCACCGCTCGCTGGTGGGCCTCGGGCTCGCGCAGGCCGGTCACCATGATCACCCGGGCCTCGGGGGCGGCCCCGAGCAGCACCGGGATGGCGTCGAGCCCGCTTGCCCCGCCCAGGTCGAGGTCGAGCAGGATGACGTCGGGCTGAGCGCTGGCCGCAATCTCCAGCGCGGCGGCGATCGTCGCGGCCTCGCCGACGACCGTTACCGCCGGGTGGCGCTCGAGCAGGAGGCGCAGGCCGGTGCGCATCAGCTCGTGGTCGTCCACGAGCATAGCGCGGATATAGGCACCGTGTGTGGCGGCCATGGTTTCCCTCCGAGGGCGGGCTAGAGGGGGATCTCGATCACCACGGCGCTCCCCCCGCCGCTGCGCGGGCCGACCCGCACCTGACCGCCGAGGGCGCTGGCGCGCTCCTCGAGCGAGCGTGGCGAGAAGGCGGGGGGCAGGGCTGCGGCGCTCCCCTCATCCTCGATATGGAGCACGATCCTGTCGCCCTGGCGGCGCAGCTCGATGGTGGCGCGCATGGCGTGGGTGTGGCGGCGGATGTTGCTGAGCCCCTCGGCCACCATCTGGAACAGCTCGGCGGCGAGCCGGTCGGTCACGTGGATGTCGCCGGCAATCTTCAGCTCCACGGCGATCCCGGTCGTTTCGGCGAAGGTGTCGACGAACCGGCGGATGGAGGATAGCAAGATGTCTGCCTGCTCGGCGTCGCCCTTGAGGCCGCGGATGTAGCCGCGCAGGCGGTCGATCTCCCTGGCGATCTGGTCGATCAGGCGCCCCACATCCCGGCGGATGTCGGAGTCGCCCGCGGCGAGCCGCTGGCTGATCGCTTTCAGGCCGAGCTGCAGCCCGATGTAGGGCTGGACGACGCTGTCGTGGAGGTCGTGGGCGATGCGCTGGCGCTCGCGCTCGGCGGCGTCGGAGGCGAGGCGGTCGACCAGGCGGATGTTCTCGACGACGGGGGTGAAGTGGGCGACCACCTGGAGCAGAAACTCCAGGTCGGAGTCATCGAAGGCGCTCGCGCGGCGCGTGGCGACGTACAGCCGCCCGGGCGTGGAGCCGCCGGCGCGCAGCGGCACGGACAGCAGAGCGGCGGCGTCGAGGCCGGCGGCGATGGTGGCGAGGAGCTCGGCGTCGGCGGGCTGGGCGGGGGTCGGCCCGGCGTAAGCGCGGAGGGCCGGCTGCTGCCAGGGGCGCCCCGCGGCGGTGTAGACAAGGGCGAGCTCGGGCGGGAAGGCGAGCAGGCGGCCGGCAAGCTCGGGGGGCGCCGGCTCGGCCCGCATCGGCCGCTCGGGGTCGGAGCGGTCGGCGCGGCGCAGCAGGTGGCCGGGGCCGCTCGGGTCGGGGGCGACGAGGAGGCAGGCGTCGGCGGCGTAGAAGGCGCGCAACCGCTCGAGCAGCCAGCCGGTGGTGCGGTCGACCCCGAAGCGCGGGTTGGCCAGGGTGTTGACATCCTTGAGCAGGGCGAGGCGGCGCTTGAGCGCGATCTCGTACCCGCCCCAAGAGGCCATCATATAGCCGAGCACCAGCAGATAGATCGGGCGGATGAGGAAGCGATCCAGCTCGAACTCGGGGCCCTTCGGCGCAGCCAGGTAGCCGACCAGCGTAAACAGCGCCGCCGAGACGGCGACGACCTGGAGGCCGGTGCGGTAGCCGTGGCGGAACGAGGCGACGAGGATGGCGAAGAAAAAGAAGAAGAAGAAGATGCTGCTGGTGCCGCTGCTCAGGGCGATCAGCAGGAGGTACCAGGCCACGTCGATCCAGTGCACCCAGCGATGAACAGCCTGGTGCAACGCCGGGTAGCCGCGCGCAACCCAGAAGAGCGCCAGGCTGTACAGGGTGTAGCAAACCAGCGCCAGATAGGTGACGGCGACGAGCTGATCGGGCGCCGACGGGTCGATCCACGTGATCAGCAGCGCCGACAGCGCCAGGACGAGGCGCATCGCGGCGATGATCCGGTCGTCGACGGTGGCGACGGTTGTGGAGCCCATAGAGCAGAATCGGCGGCCGCGCGCCGGCCCCCGGCAATCGAAGTGCGCTTCATGGCAATGCGCAACGACTGTACTCCCTGGATCTCTCCGTGTCAAGCATATCTTTTGTCATATTTAACGAAGAATTGACCACTGAATTGCGGTGCTTTCGCAAAGACAGCGCAGGGTAACGTACAGAGCCCGGGCGTGCGCCCGGGCCCTGTGGTTAGTTGTGGATTGCCGAGTGGGCGTGGTGCTAGCGGACCTGTACGTTCCCTCCGCTCAGCGTTTGCTCGACCGTGCTGGTGCCACTCCAGTTGCTCGAGAACCAGAGCCCGCCGTCCTTGTTCCACAGCGTGATCGCCACGCTGTCGCTTGAGCCGGGCTCGCCCTTATCGGTCACCTTGATCTGAAGTGTGGCATTGCCGTCGACCGACACTGGCGCCAGCGGGTTGGTGATGTCCTGGATGTTCGCCTTGCCGTTGAACGTCGACGTGCAGAACGGCGCGGTCGCACAGTTGGTCCGGAGGGCCGAGCCGAACGACGTGATCGCGTTGCTCTTGATCTGGTACACCCGGCCGCCGTTGCGGACAATGATGTTGACGTTGCCCTGGAAGCCGCCGGTCTTGGTCGTCTTCACGTTGAAGCCGAAGTTGGTTCTGAGCCCCGTCTCGCCCGGCCGCTGTCCCGCCGAGCGCTGGTTGATCAGGAAGCCGCCGCCGGCGAGCATACCCGGGATGGCCTTCGACACGGTGACCACCGTGTTGTCGGACGTGTCGTTGCGGTAGTAGTAGTTGCCCTGGATGATCACGCCGATGGTGTACTGGCTCGACTCGCCGGTGCCGACATTCGCGGTCCAGTTGCAGGTTGCCGTCCCGGTCTTTGTGTCCAGGCTACTCACCAGCCCGATCGTCCCGCTGCAGAGCACGGTGTTGTTGCTGTCACGGTTAACGAACTGGATTGTCGCGTTGCGGATATCGCCAGGGTAGGCGTCGTAGGAGGCGTCGCCCGTGACCGCGGTGATGTCCTGGATGGTTGCAGCCAGGGTCACGGTGGCGCTGCTGTTCGTCGCCGAGCCGGTCGAGACGTAGGTCGCGCCGGTGTAGGTGACGCGAGCGTCCTCCCGCGTCACTGTGAGGGTGCCCTTGGCGAAGGTGATGGCGTAGTTGTTGGAGGTCAGCCCCTTCGGCCAGATGTCGTAGCTCCCCTGCGGGCTGCTCGCCGTCGCCGGCGTATCGAAGCCGAGTGTGCCGCCAAGCGACGTCTGATTCTCGCCGCTGACGAAGCCGCTGTAGCTGACGGTGAAAGGCGGGTTCGGGTCGCTGTATTGCCGCGAGGCGTTGTTCGCCGTCACCGTCAGCGCCTTGGCGGTGATGCTGGCGGTGGTGCTGGCCGTGGTGTTAGCGGTGTAGTTGCCGGCGTCGGCGCCAGAGATGGTGATGCCGGTGACGGTGACGGTCTTGGCGGTGCCGACGCTCGGGTCGGCGAAGGTGGCGCCCGTGTAGCTCGCGCTCACGGTGTCGTCGGCCAGCTTGTTCGTGGCGAGGGTGACGCTGGCGACGGTCGTCCCGTCGTAGACCTTGTTGATCCCGGTCGCCGTCACCGTCAGGGGCCTGGCGGTAATGTTAGCGGTGGTGCTGGCCGTGGTGTTGAAGGTGTAGTTAGCGGCGTCGGCGCCAGAGATGCTGATTCCGGTGACGGTGACGGCCTTCGCGGTGCCGACGTTCTTATCGGCGAAGGTGGCGCTCGTGTAGGTGCTGCTCAGCACGTCGCCGGCCACCCGATCATCACTCAAGGTGACGCCGGCGACGAGCGTGCCGTCGTAGACCTTGTTGATCCCGGTCGCCGTCACGGTCAGGGCGCGAGCGGTGATGTTTGCCGTGGCGGTGGCGCTGGAGTTCACTGTGTAGTTGGCAGCGTTCGCGCCACCGAGCGACAGGCCGGTTGCGGTGACCAGCTTGCCAGCGCCGACATTCTTGTTGGCGAAGGTGGCCGTGCCGCCGGTCAGGCTGACGTCGTCGCCGCTCACCACGCCGCTCAGGGTGCGCGTGGCGATCGTCGCCGCGTTCGTCCCGTCGTAGACCTTGTTGGCGGCGGTGATGCTGCCGGTCAGCGCCTTGGCGGTGATGGTGGCAATGGTGCTGGCCGTGGTGTTAGCGGTGTAGTTAGCGGCGTCGGCGCCGGAGATGGTGATGCCGGTGACGATGACGGTCTTGGCGGTGCCGACGTTCTTGTCGGCGAAGGTGGCGCTCGTGTAGCTCGCGCTCACGGTGTCGTCGTCCAGCTTGTTCGTGGCGAGGGTGACGCTGGCGACGGTCGTCCCGTCGTAGACCTTGTTGATGCCGCTCGCCGTCACGGTCAGTGCGCGCGGAGTGATGTCGGCCTTGGCCGTGGCGATCGTGTTGACGACGTAGTTGCCAGCGTCGGCGCCGTTGAGCGACAGGCCGGTTACGGTGACGGTCTTTTCGTCGCCCACTTGCTTGTCGGCGAAGGTAGCCGTGCCGCCGATCAGGCTGACGGTGTCATCAGCCTCGACGCCGCTGAGCGTACGGGTCGCGATGGTTGCGGCGTTCGTCCCGTCGTAGACCTTGTCGTTGGCGGTGATGCTGCCCACCAGACTCTTCTGCGTGATGTTGGCCTTCGTCGTGAGTGTGGTGGAGGCGAGGCTGTAGTTGTCGGCGTCGGCGCCGCTCAGGCTGAAGCCCGTAGCGGTAACCGTCTTGTCGGTGCCGACGTTCTTGTTGGCGAAGGTGGCCGTGCCGCCGACCAGGCTGACGTCGTCGCCGTTCACCGCGCCGCTCAGGGTGCGAGTGGCGATCGTCGCCGCATTCGTCCCGTCGTAGACCTTGCTGCTCGCCGTGAAGGTGCCTGTCACACTCTTCGCGGTGATGCTGGCCGTATCGGTGGCGCTGGTGTTGTGGGTGTAGTTGACGGCGTCGGCGCCCGAGATGGTGATGCCGGTGACGGTGACGGTCTTGGCGGTGCCGACGTTCTTGTCGGCGAAGGTGGCGCCCGTGTAGCTCGCGCTCACGGTGTCGCCGTCCAGCTTGTTCGTGACGAGGGTGACGCTGGCGACGGTCGTCCCGTCGTAAACCTTGTCGCTCGCGTTCGCCGTCACGGTCAACGCGCGACGGGTGATGCTGGCCGTATCGGTGGCAGTGGTGTTGTGGGTGTAGTTGGCGGCGTCGGCGCCGGAGATGCTGATGCCAGTGACGGTGACGGTCTTGCCGGCACCGGCGTTCTTGTCGGTGAAGGCGGCGCTGGTGTAGCTCGCGCTCACAACGTCGCCGGCCAGCTTGTTCGTGGCCAGGGTCGCCGTGGCGGTGGTTGTCCCGTCGTAGACCTTGTCGCTCGCGTTCGCCGTCACGGTCAGCGCGCGACGGGTGATGCTGGCCGTATCGGTGGCAGTGGTGTTGTGGGTGTAGTTGGCGGCGTCGGCGCCGGAGATGGTGATGCCGGTGACGGTGACGGTCTTCGCGGTGCCGACGTTCTTGTCGGCGAAGGCGGCGCTTGCGTAGCTCGCGCTCAAAACGTCGCCGGCCACCCGATTATCGCTCAGGGTCACGCTGGCGGCGGTCGTGCCGTCGTAGACCTTGTCACTCGCGCTCGCCGTCACGGTCAGGGCGCGCGGGGTGATGTCGGCCTTGGCGCTGGCCGTCGGGTTGACGCTGTAGTTGGCGGCGTCGGCGCCGGTCAGGCTCAGGCTCGCGGTGACGGTCTTGTCGGTGCCCGCCTGTTTACTGCTGAAGGCAGCGCCGCTCACCACGAGGCTGACCTCATCGTCGAAGGCCACATCCCCGCTCAACGTTCCGGTTGCGATGGCAGTAGTCGTGCCGTCGTAGACTTTGTCGTTGGCCGCGATTGTGCCGGTCAGAGCCTTGAGTGTGATGTCGGCCTGGGCGGTGAGGGTGGTCGACGCGAGGCTGTAGTTGGCGGCGTCCGCGCCGGTCAGGCTGAAGCCCGTACCGGTGACCGTCTTGTTGTCGCCCGCGTTCTTGTTGGCGAAGGTGGCGCTGCCGCCGGTCAAGCTGACGCTGTCGCCGGCAACCACGCCAGCGAGGCTGCGGCCGCTGATAGTGGCCGCGGTGGTGCCGTCGTACGCCTTATCGGCGGCGGTGAAGCTGCCAGTCAGGCTCTTGGGCGTGATGTCGGCCTGGGCGGTGAGGGTGGCCGACGCGAGGCTGTAGTTGGCGGCGTCCGCGCCGGTCAGGCTGAAGCCCGTGCCGGTGACCGTCTTGTTGTCGCCCGCGTTCTTGTCGGCGAAGGTGGCGCTGCCGCCCGACAGGCTGACGCTGTCGCCGGCGACCACGCCAGCGAGGCTGCGGCCGCTGATGGTGGCCGCGGTGGTGCCGTCGTACGCCTTATCGGCGGCGGTGAAGTCGCCGGTCAGGCTCTTGGGCGTGATGTCAGCCTGGGCGGTGAGGGTGGTCGACGCGAGGCTGTAGTTGGCGGCGTCCGCGCCGGTCAGGCTGAGGCCGGTGACGCTGACGGACTTGCCGGCGCCCGCGTTCTTGGTGGCAAAGGTGGCGCTGCCGCCGATCAAGCTAACGGTATCGCCGGCGACCACTCCGCTGAGGCTGCGGGTGTTGATCGTGGCCGTGGTGGTGCCGTCGTAGACCTTGTCGTTGACCGTCACGCTCGGGGTGAGGCTCTTCGGTGTCACTGTCAAAGCGTTCGTCGCATTGCTGGCGCTGTAGCCGCTGTCGCCAGCGAAGCTCGCGCTCACGCCGCTGTTTACGCCGGCCGCGTAGGTGTCGGCGTTGATGCCCGCCAGGCTAACGCCCGCTAGCGTCGCGATGCCACTGCTATCGGTCGTAGCGGTGCCGACGGCCGTGCCGTTCAGGCTGAAGCTGATCGTCTTGCCGCTCACGGCCGGGCTCAGCGTCGCCTTGAGGGTAGTTGTGCCACCGTACGTGCCAGTCGCCGGATCTGCTGCCAGCGTAGTGCTGACGATCTTGCTGATTGTGTAGACCTGGCCGGTGAAGTTGCCATTGCCAGTCCCGGTGCCACCAAGCTTGTTGCCGGCTACATCCGCAATCGAATCGTTGTCAACCAGGTTCAGGCCAATGGTGCCATTGCCGCTACCTGTGTTCACCACCACGGTGTAGCTGCTGCCGCTGCCGGTCACCGATGTGATGGAGGCATTGGTCACCCCAGCGGTTGCCAGCGCAAAGTCCGTTGCGTCGACACCCGAAACGTTCTCGCTGAACGTGACGGCAAAGCTGACACTTGCCGCGCTGGTTGGAGTGGCGCCAGCCCTATCGATTGAGCTAACCGACGGGGCGGTTGTATCGACAGTAAAGGAGACAGCTGTCGAGGTGGCCTGATTACCTGCCGTGTCCGTCGCGATCGCGCGGGCCCTGTACGAGCCCTGGACCAGAGCAGGCGAAACCGTCACTGCATAGGGCGCTGTTGTATCAGCTGCGCCAACATTGTTCCAGGTTGCGCCATTGTCGCTGCTCAGCTGGAACTGTACACTCGCGACTGCCACGTTGTCAGTAGCGTTGGCTGTCAGCGTGGGGGTTGTGTCATTGCTCGTGGAGCCATCGGCTGGCGCGGTCATGGTGGCGGTCGGCGCGATGGTGTCATTGATGTAGGTGAAGATGTTGCCCGCGCCGAGGGTCTCCAGGTTGCCGGCGATGTCGGTGGCTTGCGCCTGGATGGTGTACGAGGTGCCCGAAGTGAGGTTGCTGGCCGCGAAGGCGTACGACCACGACGTCGTGCCGGTGGCGTTCAGCAGCGTCGACTGGCCCTGCCACTTCGAGCCGTCCCAGAACTGGTTGTCGCTGTTCCGCTTGATGGTCACCTGGACGCGCTGGACGCCGCTGCCCGTGCCATCCGCGGTCCCGCAGAGCCCGGCCGTGGCGCAGCCGGCCGCCCAGGCAGCAGAGTTGTAGGTGCCGCCATTAGCGGGGAAGCTGATGGTGGAGGCTGGTTTCTGGGTGTCGATGGTAATCACCAGCGGAGTCGAGGTGACGCTATTCCCGGCCGTGTCCGTGGCGCGCGCGGTAATGCTGTGCTCACCGTCGCTCAGCGCCTTCGCTAGGGGTACGGTGAAGCTCCAGTTGCCGTTGTTCTGGTTGCCCGTCACGGTACCCAGGAGCGTCGCGCCGTCATACAGCTCGACCGTACCGTTCACCTCTGTCGAGCCGCTGATGGTCGGCGTCGTGTCGCTGGTGATCCGGTCGCTGCTGGAGGCGCCGGTGTCTGAGTTGATGCTGGAGTTGAGCGTTGGGGCCGGGGGCGCCGTGGTGTCGATGGTGATGCTGAGGGCCCCGGAGGCGGCGCTGGTGTTGCCGGCGGTGTCGGTCGCCCTGGCGGTAATGCTATAGGTGCCATTGCTGAGCGGGCTGCTCAGGGTCAGGGACCAGTTGCCGCTCCCGTCGGCCGTGGTCGTGCCCAGGCTGATGGTGCCGCCGCGGAACAGCTGCACCGTTGTATTCGCCGCCGCGGTGCCGTTGAACTTCGGCGTGGTGACGTTGGTGATGTTGTCGGTGTTGGAGCTGCCGCTGTCGCTCGCCGCGTCCAGGTCCGGGACCGAGGGGGCCCCGGGCGCGGCCGTGTCGATAATGATTACGGTCACCGGGGACGAGGGGGCGCTGGTATTGCCCGCCGCGTCGCTAGCGGTGGCGGTGATGTTGTAGCTGCCATCCGCGAGCGTGCTGGTCGTGATACTATAGCTCCCGTTGGCGGCAGCGGTCCCGCTCCCGACCTGCGTGCCGTTGGCGAGAATCCGGACCGTGCTGCCGGCCTCGGCGGTGCCGGTGAAGGTCGGAGTGTTGTCGTTGGTGATGTTGTCGCCCTGCACGCCGCTGTCGCTGGCGGGGGCAAGCACCGGGGACGACGGGGCGGCCGGCGCTGTGTTATCGATGGTGAAGGTGTTGCCGGCGCCAGGTGTCTGCACATTGCCAGCGGTGTCGGTGGCCTGGGAGCGGACGGTGTACCCGCCGTCAGCCAGGTTGGCGCTCGAGGGCAGACCGCTGGAGCTGGACCAGGAGGTCGTGCCGGTGGTGCTCAGCCACGCCTCACCGCTGACCCACGACGAGCCGTTCCAGTACTGGTTATCGCTGTTGCGCCGGAGGCTGACGCTGACCGAGGCGACGCTCGAACCAGTGTCGCTGGCACTGCCCGAGACAGACGCTAGGGACGAGATAGTAGCACCATTGCTCGGGCTCGTGACGGCAGACGTCGGCGCGCTGGTGTCGATGATGATGCTGAGGGCCGAGGAGGCAGTGCCGGTGTTGCCTGCGGCGTCAGTGGTCCTCGCGGTGATGCTGTATGTACCACCCGCCAGGGGGCTGCTCAGGGTCAGGGACCAGTTGCCGCTCCCGTTGGCCGTGGTGGTGCCCAGGCTCGTGGTGCCGCCGCGGAACAGTCCTACGGTCGCATTCGCCTCGGCGGTGCCGGTGAAGGTCGGCATGGTGACGTTGGTGATGTTGTCGGTGTTGGAGCTGCCGCTGTCGCTGGCCGCGTCGAGGTCGGGGGTCGAGGGGGCCGCAGGCGCAGTTGTGTCGATGACGAGCGTGACCGAGGACGAGGCGGCGCTGGTGTTGCCTGCGGCGTCGGTGGCGGTGGCGGTGATGGTGATGGTGCCGGCCGCGAGCGCGCTGGTGGTGATGCTGTAGTTGCCGCCGGTCGCGGTGCCGCTCCCAACCTGATTGCCGTTGGCGAGGATCCGGACCGTGCTGCCGGCCTCGGCGGTGCCGGTGAAGGTCGGCGTGGTGACGTTGGTGATGTTGTCACCCTTTACGCCACTGTCGCTGGCGCTGGCGAGCGCCGGGGCCGAGGGGGCTGCGGGCGCTGTGTTATCTACGGTAAAGGATGTGGTTGCCGTCCCCGATGTGGAGCCGGTGCCATCGGAAGCACTTACCGTGTAAGTACCATCCGGTTTATTGGGGACGTTAAAGGTACAATTAGAGAAGTTGCCGCCATTGTTGGTGGAGCAGGGGCCTGAGGTCGTAGTGACCGTGGCACCATCAAACCTGAAAGTGATGGTTTTAGAGCTGCCATAGCCCGTCCCACTCGCCGTCACACTGCCGCCCGTTTTACCCACGATAGGACTTAGCGTAAGCGTTGCGGCGGCCACATACGTCGGCACCGGCGTTGCTGTCCCACCGGGCTCGGGGGTGGGCTGGGCGGTCGTGGTGGGCTGCGGCGGCGTCTGCGCGCCGAGCGCCTGCGCGACGTTGATCCGGCCGAAGCTCGCGCCGGCGACAGGGTCGGTCGCGCCGCGGATCTGGTCGGACGCCTCGGCGTTGCTCTTGCCGCTCGCGATGAGCAGCGCGGCCAGGCCGGCCACCTCTGCGGAGGAGGCGGAGGTGCCGCTTACATTGCCGTACTGGCCGCCCGGCCGGGTGGCCGCGATCTCGACGCCAGGCGCGGCAACCGCGGCGCTGCCGGTGTTGCTGCTGGAAGCAACGTTGTCGTCGCGGTCGGTCGCGGCGACGCCGATCACATTCGGGAGCCCGGCGGGGTAGGAGGGCGCCGTCGCGCCATTGTTGCCCGTGGCGGCCACCAGCACCACCCCCTTGCTCCAGGCGTAGGCCAGGGCGTCGGCGAGGGCGGCCGAGGCGTCGGCGCTGCTGAAGCCCATCAGGATGACCTTGGCGCCGTTGTCGGCGGCCCAGAGCACGCCGGGCACCACGTCGGCGTCGCTGCCGAGGCCGTCGGCGCCCAGCACCTGGACGGACTGCACGCTAGTGCCGGCGTAGGCCACGCCGGCGATGCCCTCGCCGTTGTCGACGCTTGCCGCGGCGATGCCCGCCAGCGCGGTGCCGTGGCCGTTCGGGTCGACGTTCGGGTCGCCGGTGCCGTCGCCGAGGAAGCTCTGGCCGCCGACGACGCGCCCGGCGAGATCCGGGTGGTTCGCGTCGACACCGGTGTCGAGCACCGCAATAGCAGCAGTGCCGTTGATTGCGACCACATTATAGGCCTGGTCCCAGCCGATCTTCGGCAGGGCCCACTGCTGAGCATAGTACGCATCGCTGGGGTCGCCGGCCCGGCTGAAGGTGACCGCGGCATTAACCTGCTGGACGGCGGGCTGGCGACGGAAGGCGCCGATCATCCGGTCACGAGCGGCAGCAGGCACGCGCACGATCCGGGTGCGGATCTGGCTCAGGTTGCGGACGCTCTCGGCGCCAACCGCGCGGATCGCGGTGTCGGCGTCGGCGGCGCTGGCCGACGACTTGAACTTCACCAGCAGCAGGACGCTGTCGCTCTGACCGGGCGCAGCTGGGGGCGACGCCGGGGGTGCCCCGGCGGGGGCGGCGTGGGCAACCGCGCCGAGTGGCGCGAGCAGGTTGAGGATCAAGGCGATGATCGTCGCCAGCGAGGCGATCCGGTGGAACTGCCCGAGGGACGTGGGGCTAGACTGTGAGCTGCTGGACTGCATTGAGGACTCCCGTGAAAAGAATTGCACTGACGACGCTGTTCGCCTTTATCGGTCGACTATGATCCGTGCCTGCCTAATTCTCACCCCCGCCGTTTGGCACAATTTTTGCTGTGATCCAAGTCGCCGCCACTGCCTGGTGCAGCTGGCGTATTTGGCATACCTCCGACATCAAGTACAGATGCACGGGGACGCTAGCGCTTTGTCTGCCCTGATAAATCTATAGCGCTCGTGCCTGGGCGAAAAATACATTACTTGGATAAATCTTTTGTCACGAGCACCGGCATCAGGTTTATGAAGGCGGAGGTAAAGTCGCGGGTAAGCTTAACTTCTTTTCCATGTATCCTCCTGTTCAGCTCGCCCATACACAAAGCGATGGCGGGTGAAGGACACGCTCAGGCGCCAGGTGCCACCCGGCCGTTCGTCGGTCTCGCTCACGAGCCCACGCACTGCCACACCTGAGGAGCGGGCCAGTGTGTGTGACCCGAGCCAGATCACGACGAGCAGCGGCTGTCCAAGCGCGACCGCCCGGGGTAGCCGCAACGTAAGCAGGTTGGGGCTGAGGCCGTCAAGGATGGTGTCGAATCGCAGCCGCGTGCTGCCCGGCCCCCGGCTGACGACGGTGGCTGGGAACGGCGTTTCGATCCACGCCGCTCCCTGTGGCCGCGAGCCTCCGAGCAGGTCGGGCCCCGCTGCGAGGATTGGGTTGCTCTGCTTGGAACACATAGCAATACCGTTCTTAGTTGTCAGTGCAACCATTATCGCAGAGGCTTCCTTATTCTCACATCGTGAATGCATGCCGCCCCGTATAGCAGCCCGCTGCTATCTTTTGCGGGGCAGAAATGGCAGATCATTGCTATACTGCGAGCCACGCTTATGGCAGATCGTTGCCATAAGCGCTGCCCTGGTCTTGTGTTCGGTCCTTCTTTCCACGCGGAGCGACGCCATGCCCACGCTCGCCGCCAATCTGTCGCTCTTGTTCGCCGACGCGCCGCTGCTGGCCCGGTTCGGGCGGGCGCGGGCGGCGGGCTTCCGCTTTGTCGAGGTGCAGTTCCCCTACGCCGAGGCGCCGGAGGCGCTGGAGGGCGCGCTGGCGGCGAGCGGGCTGCGCCTCGTCCTGTTCAACCTGCCCGCGGGCGACTGGGCGGCGGGCGAGCGCGGGATCGCCGCCGACCCGGGGCGGGCCGAGGAGTTCCGGGCCGGGGTGGAGCGGGCGGTGGAGCTGGCCGGGCGGCTCGGCGTCGAGCGGCTGAACTGCCTGGCGGGCAACCGCAGACCGGCCTGGAGCGGGGAGGAGCAGCGGCGCACGCTCGCGGAGAATCTGCGCTACGCCGCGGGGCGGCTGGCCGAGCGCGGGATGACCCTGCTCGTCGAGCCGCTCAACCGCTACGATGTGCCGGCGTTCCTGCTCGGCTCCTCGCGCGAGGCGCTCGCGCTGATCGACGCGGTCGGCGCCCCCAACCTCAAGCTCCAGTACGACGTGTACCACATGCAGCGCGGCGAGGGCGAGCTGGCGAACACGATCGCGGCCAACCTCGGCCGGATCGGCCACATCCAGATCGCCGACACCCCGGGCCGACACGAGCCGGGCAGCGGCGAGATCAACTACCACTTCCTGCTGCCCTTCCTCGACCAGGTCGGCTACGCCGGCTACGTCGGCGCCGAGTACATCCCCGCCGGCCCGACCGAGGCCGGCCTCGGCTGGATGGCCGCGCATGGGCTGGCGCTCGGGCCGCGTTGACAAATAGGCCGGCCCGCGCTACACTTCCGAGAACCCATCGGATCCCACCGCTCATACACCGCCCCGCGCCGGCAGCGCACGCCGCGCGGCGGCCAGGCTGTCTCTCCTTGTGCCGACGGCCGGGCGCAGCGCCGCGCCCGGTCAGCCCCCAGCGCCGGCCTCCGACCTGTACGCCCGCTGCCCCCCGCAGACGCCGAGCGTCGAACGCGACGTGCCGCACGGCGGGCGGCCCTACCCAGGCCCCGGCCCCGGCCCGGCGCCACAACCGAGGTCGCCGCGCCTCCACAGGATAGCCAGCCGTGTCGGACACCGTACCCACCCCATCCATCGCGCCCGCGCTGCGCTCGGCGGCGCGCCGGGCCCTGCCGCTCGTCGCAGTGGTCGTCGCCGCGCTCGCCTGCTGGGAGGGCGCCAAACTCGCCTTCGCCATCCCCGACCAGCGGCTGCCGCACCTCGGCGCGATCGCGGCCGACATGTTCACCCGCACCCAGGGCGGCGCCGGCGACCTGCTGCTCGTCCAGATGCTGCGCAACGGCTGGGCCACCTTTCGGGTGGCGTTCGGCGGCTTTGTGATCGGCGGGCTGCTCGGCTTCGGCCTGGCCCTGCTGTTTCTGCGCCTGCCGCTGATGGAGCGCGGCCTGCTGCCCTATGTGATCGGCTCGCAGACGGTGCCGATCCTGGCGATCGCGCCGATGGTGGTGGTCGGCCTCGGGCGCATGGGCGCGCCGCCCTGGGCGGCCAAGGTGGTGGTGGCGGCCTACCTGACCTTTTTTCCCGTCACCGTCGGCATGCTCCGCGGGCTGCGCAGCGCCTCGCCCGAAAGCCTGGACCTGATGCGCTCCTACGCCGCGAGCGGCGCTCAAACGCTGTGGAAGCTGCGGCTGCCGGCGGCGCTGCCCTTTCTGTTCACCTCGCTCAAGATCGCCGCGTCGGCCAGCGTCGTCGGCGCGATCGTCGCCGAGCTGCCCGCGGGCTCCCGCGAGGGGGTCGGCGTAATGATCCTCAACGCGGCCCAGTTCTACAACTCGCGCCCGACCGCGCTGTACCTCGCCATCCTTGTCGCCGGCCTGCTCGGCGTCGTCTGCTACGGCCTCGTCGCCCTGGCCGAGCGGCTCGTCCTGCGCGCCCGCCGCGCCGAGTGAGCCGGCCACCCCGGGAAACCAATGAGCGAATCGACGATCGAGTTCGACCGGGTCAGCAAGATCTATCAGAGCGGGGGCGGCCCCGTCACCGCCCTCGCCGAGGTCAGCCTCCAGATCGCGGCGGGCGAGTTCATCGCCCTGATCGGGCCGAGCGGCTGCGGCAAGAGCACGCTGATGCGGCTGATCGGCGACCTGGAGCAGCCGAGCCGCGGCGCGGTGCGGGTCAAGGGCAAGACGCCCGACCAGGCCCGGCGCGACCGCGACTACGGGATCGTGTTCCAGGCGCCGGTGCTCTACGAGTGGCGCACGATCGGCAAGAACGTCGAGCTGCCGCTCGAGGTCATGGGCCGTCCGGCCGCCCAGCGCCGGGAGCGCGCGCGCAGCCTGCTGCGCCTGGTCGGGCTGGCCGACTTCGAGGCGGCGTACCCGCACCAGCTGTCCGGCGGGATGCAGCAGCGGGCGGCGATCGCCCGGGCGCTCTCCTTCGAGCCGTCGATCCTGCTCATGGACGAGCCCTTCGGCGCCCTCGACGAGATCACCCGCGAGCGTCTTCAGCTCGAGCTGCTCAACATCTGGGGCGGGGCTAGCCCGCGGCCCACGGTCGTCTTTGTCACCCACAGCATCCCCGAGGCGGTCTTTCTGGCCGACCGGGTGGTGGTGATGTCGCCGCGGCCGGGCCGGGTCGAGCGGGTGATCCCGGTCGATCTGCCCCGCCCGCGCCGCTTCGAGACGCGCGAGGAGCCGCGCTTCTTCACCCTGCTGACCGAGGTCCGCGAGTGTCTGCGGGGGCATTAGGGGTCGGGGTGGAGCCGGTCCGAGGGGCGGGGAGATGCGTATGGCGCGCGCGATCGCGGCAACCCGGGGGGCGAGGCTGAACCTACGTGGCTCTGCGCTGCCGGCGCTTGTCACCTTTGTGGTGGCGGCGGGGGTGTGGGAGGGGGCGGTGCGGCTGTTCGCGATCCCGCTGTACCTGCTGCCCGCGCCAAGCCAGGTGCTGGCGACGTTTCTTGAGCGGCCGGGCTACCTGCTCGGGATCGGGCTGACCACCTTCCGCAACGCCCTGACGGGCTGCGCGATCGGCTGCGGCCTCGGCGCGCTGGTGGCGGCGCTGTGCGCGCGCTGGCGCTTCGTCGCCGACGGGCTCATCCCCCTCGGGGTGGCCGCCGGCGCCGTGCCGATCATCGCGCTGTCCCCGCTGCTCGGGATCTGGCTGGGCAGCATCAGCTCGGCCTCGAAGATCGCGGTGGTGGCGGTGATGACCTTTTTCCCGACCCTGGTGAGCGTGTTCCGCGGGCTGACCTCGCCGCGCGCCGACGCCCTGCTGCTCCTGCGCTCCTACGCCGCGCCCGAGCTCGACGTGTTCCGCAAGCTGCGCGCCCCTGCCGCCCTGCCCTACCTGTTCAACGCGCTGCGCGTCTGCACCAGCCTGAGCATGATCGGCGCCGTGGTGGCCGAGTTCTTCGGCGGCCCGCAGAACGCCCTCGGCGTGTTTATCAAGACCCAGGCGGGCATCCTGCGCACCCGCGAGGCCTGGGCCGCCATCCTGGTGGCCTGCCTCTACGGACTCGCCTTCTACCTGGCTGTCGTCCTCGCTGAGCGGCTGGCCATGCCCTGGCGCCGCGGTCGGTAGGCGGGGCGCGATAGATCTCCCGGATTCGGGCAGCGCGGCCCAGCGGCAACGGAGCGGCGCGGCCGGCCAGGCGGGAAGGAGGGAGCGGAGCGGCCGGCGGTTTCCCCTCGCTACAAACAGTGCGTGAACCTCAGGAGGACCCCGTGCAGACACGCAGATTCCTGGCATTCGTTTCCGCCGTGGCCCTCGCCGCCATGGCCCTCGTCGCCTGCGGCCAGGCCGCGCCCGCCGCCGCCCCCACCAGCGCCCCCGCCGCGCAGCCGACCTCCGCGCCCGCCGCCAGCGCCCAGCCCGACGCAGTGCGGCTCCAGCTCAAGTGGGTGGCCCAGGCCCAGTTCGCCGGCTACTACGCCGCGCTGGAGCAGGGCTACTACGCCGAGGAGGGCCTCGCCGTGACCATCCAGCCGGGCGGCCCCGACATCGTGCCCGAGCAGGTGGTGGCCAGCGGCCAGGCGGAGTTCGGCATCGACTGGCTGGCCAGCCTGCTCGCCACCCGCGAGCAGGGCGCGCCGCTCGTCAACATCGCCCAGGTTTACACCCGCGCCGGGATGCGCCAGCTGTCCTGGAAGGACAGCAACCTGGCCTCGCCGGCCGACCTGAAGGGCAAGAAGGTCGCCGTCTGGTTCGGCGGCAACGAGTACAACCTGCTCGCCACCCTCAGCAAGTACAACCTGAACAAGGACAGCGACCTGACCCTGGTCCAGCAGCCCTTCGACATGAACCTCCTGCTGAACAAGGAGGTCGACTCGGCCGCCGCGATGACCTATAACGAGCTGTACCAGGTGCTCAGCGCCGGCCACACGATCGAGGAGCTGAACATCCTCGACTACAACGCCGAGGGCACGGCCATGCCCGAGGACGGCATCTTTGTCAGCGCCGACTGGCTCAACGCCGACGCGAAGAACAAGGAGATCGCCGCCCGCTTCCTGCGCGCCTCGTTCAAGGGCTGGGCCTTCTGCCGCGACAACGTCGACGCCTGCGTCGAGTTCGTGCTCAAGCAGGACAGCGGCGGCGTGATGACCAGGGAGGCCCAGGCCTGGCAGATGCAGGAGGTGAACAAGCTGATCTGGGGCGACCCGATCGACCCGAACACCAAGATCGGCTACCTCGAGCCCGACCTGTTCAAGTTCGCCGCCGACACCGCCCTCCAGTTCGGCGTGATCACCCAGCCCGCTAGCCAGGAGGCCTACACCCACGAGATCTGGGAGATGGCGACGAAGTAGGGACAAGGGGACAAGGGTGACGTTCCGCCCAAACATCTCTTGAACAGCATGACCGCTCTCCTTGTCCCTCCCTCCCCCGAGCGCAGCGAGCGACTCCCCTTGTCCCACGGCCGCAGGCCGCTCCCCTAAGGAGGCGCTATGGAGTTTGGCATCACCCTCAAGCTCGACATGCCGCCCGCGCGCACCGTCAGCTTGACCCGCCAGGCCGAGGCGGCGGGCTTCGACTACGGCTGGGTCTTCGACTCGCACGTGCTCTGGCAGGAGCCCTACCCGCTGCTGACGCTGATGGCCGCCAACACCGAGCGCATGCGCCTCGGCACCTGCGTGACCAACCCGGCCGTGCGCGACGTGACCGTGACCGCCAGCGCCCTCGCCACGCTCAACCTGATCTCGGGCGGCCGCATGCTGCTCGGGATCGGTCGCGGCGATAGCTCACGGCGCGTGCTCGGCAAGCGGCCGACCACGCTGGCCGACCTGGAGACGGCCACACTTGCGATCCGCGACCTGGCCGGCGGTCGCGCCGTCGAGCACGAGGGCCAGCCGGTGCGCCTGCCCTGGGCCGCCGCCGACGGCCCGCTGCCGATCTGGATCGCCGCCTACGGCCCCAAGGCCCTGCACCTGAGCGGGCGGATCGCCGACGGCGTGATCCTGCAGTTCGCCGACCCCAGCCTCATCCGCTGGTGCCTCGGCTTTGTCCGCGAGGGCGCACTGGCCGCGGGGCGCGACCCGGCCAGTATCAAGGTCATGGCCGCCGCGCCGGTCTGGGTTTCCGACGACCTGGCGACGGCCCGCGAGCGGGTACGCTGGTTCCCAGCCCTCGTCTCGAACCACGTCGTCGACCTGCTTTCGCGCTACGACCAGGCCGCCCTGCCGCCCGAGCTGACGGCCTACGTCGGCGGCCGGGCCGGCTACGACTACAGCAAGCACGCCGAGGTCGGCTCCTCCAACGCCGTCTTCGTGAGCGACGACGTGGTCGACCGATTCTGCATCGTCGGCCCCGCGGAGGAGCAGCGCCGCCGCCTGGCCGAGCTGGCCGAGGCCGGCGTGGACCAGTTCAACATCTACCTCATGTCGGGCGAGGAGGAGGCCTGCCTGGAGGCCTACGCCGACGCGGTGGTGCCGGAGTTCCGGAGCAAGGAGGCTGCGTGATGTCTACACTGATCAAGGGCGGCACCGTGGTGACGGCCGGCGACACCTTCGCCGCCGACGTGCTGGTCGAGGGCGAGCAGATTGTGGCGGTGGGCCGCGGCCTGAGCGGCGACACTACGATCGACGCCGGGGGAGCCTATGTCATCCCGGGCGGCATCGACGTGCACACCCACCTCGACATGCCGTTCGGCGGCACCGTCAGCTCGGACGACTTCTTCACCGGGCACCGGGCGGCGGCCTTCGGGGGCACCACCATGCACATCGACTTCGCCATCCAGCCCAAGGGCGCGACCCTGCGCGAGACGCTCGACATCTGGCACGGCAAGGCCGAGGGCAAGGCCGCGATCGACTACGGCTTCCACGTCGCAATCACTGACCTGCCCGACAGCGTGCTGGACGAGATGCCGCGCTGCGTCGAGTACGGCGCCACCAGCATGAAGCTGTTCATGGCCCACAAGGGCGCCCTCCAGGTGGACGACACGACGCTGTTCCGGGCCATGCAGCGGGCGGCCGAGCACCGGCTGCTGATCATGGTCCACGCCGAGAATGGCGACGCGATCGACATCCTGATCAAGGAGGCGGTCGAGGCGGGCAACCTGGCCCCGAAGTTCCACGCCCTGACCCGCCCGCCCGAGCTGGAGGCCGAGGCGACCGGGCGGGCCATCCGGCTGGCCGAGGTGGCCGGCGCGCCGCTCTACGTCGTCCACGTGACCAACGCGGCGGCGATGAACGCGATCCGCCAGTCGCGGGCCCGCGGCTACGCCAGCCAGATCTTCGGCGAAACCTGCACCCAGTACTTCTTCTTCACCAAGGACGACCTGGCCCGCGAGGGGTTCGAGGGCGCCAAGTGGGTCTGCTCGCCGCCCTTCCGCGAGGCCGACGACCACGGGCAGCTCTGGGCGGCGGTGGCCGACAACTCGCTCCAGATCGTCTCCACCGACCACTGCCCGTTCTGGTTCGAGGGCGGCGGCGACGGCCGGCCGGCCGGCAAGGAGCTGGGCCGCGACAGCTTCGCGAAGATCCCCAACGGCTGCCCGGGCATCGAGGAGCGCATGATGCTCCTGTACACCCACGGCGTGGCCGCGGGCCGGATCTCGCTGAACCGCTGGGTCGAGCTGACCAGCGCCAATCCGGCCAAGCTGTTCGGCTGCTACCCCCAGAAGGGCGCGGTGGCCCCCGGCAGCGACGCCGACCTGGTGATCTGGGACCCGGCGGCGCGGCGGACAATCAGCGCCGCCACCCAGCACCAGCGCACCGACTACACCCTCTATGAGGGCTGGGAGGTCGCGGGCGCCCCGCGCACCGTGCTTTCCCGCGGCCGCGTCCTCGTCGACGACGGCGCATGGAAGGGGGAGGCGGGCGCCGGGCGGTTCGTACACCGGCGGCCGTTCGGGGTGTAGGGGGCCGCGAGCCGGGGGCGGCACAAACGGAAGCACATATGACAGTATTGAACCCTGCCCGCACGGTCGCCGAGCTGAAGGAGCTGCGGGCGCTGACCGGCGACGAGGATGGGGCCCAGCGGGTGGCCTGGACGGACATGTGGGCGCAGGCGCGGGCGTGGCTGCGCGCGAAGCTGGAGGAGCTGCCGGTCGAGGTGGAGACGGACGAGGCCGGCAACATGTGGGCGACGCTGCGCGGGGCGAGCGAGCGAGCCCTGCTGATCGGCGGGCATATCGACTCGGTGCCGAACGGCGGCTGGCTCGACGGCTGCCTCAACCTGCTCGCCGGCCTGGAGGTGCTGCGCCGGCTCGCGGCCGAGGGGACGCCCCCTGTCACCGTGCGCCTGGTCGACTGGGCCGACGAGGAGGGGGCGCGCTTCGGGCGCAGCCTGCTCGGCTCCAGCGCCTTCTCGGGCACGATAGACCCCGAGGAGCTGCTGGAGCTGCGCGACCGGGCGGGGGTGGCCCTGCCGGACGCGCTGGCGGCCCACGGAGTCGACCTGCGGGCGGCCCCCGGCGCGCGGCGGCAGCAGGCCAACGCGGCGGCCTACCTGGAGCTACACATCGAGCAGGGGCCGGTGCTGGAGGACATGGGCCTGCCGATGGGCGTGGTGCTCGGCACGTTCGGCGTGGAGCGGCACCGGATCACCTGGCGCGGCCAGGCGGCCCACTCCGGCTCGACGCCCATGCACAAGCGCCGCGACGCCCTGGCCGGCGCGGCCAAGCTGGCCCTGCACATCCGCGACATCGCCCGCGAAACGGGCGACGGGGCCGTCTGCACCTCGGGCGGGGTGGTCTGCCGGCCGGGCATCGTCACCTCGGTGGTGGAGACGGCGGAGCAGCTGCTCGACCAGCGCCACCTCGACGGCGGGAAGCTGGCGGCGATGCTCGACGCGGCGAGGCGGGCGGGCGAGCGGTTCGCGGCCGAGGAGCGGATCGCCGTCGGGTGGGATCGGATCTGGCGGATCGACCCGATCCCCTTCCACCCCGAGCTGATCGAGCTCGCCGACGCGGCCGTCCGCGAGGTGTGCGGCGCGAGCCACCGCCTGCCGAGCGGGCCGCTCCACGACGCGGCCGAGGTGGCGCGGGCGGGCATCCCCACCGTGATGCTGTTCGTCCAAAGCCTGCGCGGCATCTCCCACAACAAGATCGAGGACACGCTGGAGGAGCATCTCCAGCTGTCCGTCCGCGCCCTGGACCGGCTCGCGGACAAGGCGATGGCGTGGATCGGCGGGGGACGATAACCACGCCACGGCGATGCCATAAGGGCAAATGGCAGGGCCCTGCGCGCCCCCCGGCGCCGCTGCGGTAAAGCGGACGCCTCCTAGGCGAGGGCCCGGCCGGCGGTGACGACGGCGGCGTCCTCGGCGAGGGCAACGAGGGTGTCGGGGAGGCCGAGGCGGTCGGTGGCGAACCTGCGGACGCCGAGCCCCACGTAGCTGCTGACGGCGGCGGCGGCGGCGGCGACGGCCGCGCCGACGAGCAGGTTGCGGCCATAGGCGGCGGCGACGGCGGCCCCGGCGGCTGCGCCGATCAGAACGCGGCCGGCGAGCACGGGCGTGCTGGTGCGGTCGGGCATGAAGGGCAGCTTGTCGGCGAGCGTCTCGCCGGCGGCGAGCAGCTGGAGCACGGGCGCGGCCTGGGCGGCGAGGGGGGCGCGCTCGGCGAGGGCGGCGCTCACGGCCGCGGGGGCGGAAAGGCTGCGCAGCCCGGCGATCGTGCCGGCGCCGAGGGCGGCGAGGTAGAAGGTTTCCTGGCGGTCGGGTTCCATCGGGTGCCTCCTGGTTGGTGGACGCTCTGGGGCGGGTGATGCAACGGGTGTGCCATGGGGCTGCGCGCCCCGGGCCCGCGCCAGGGGGGAGGGCCGCGCGGCCCTCCCCCCTCGTCTTGGTGGCCTGCGCCTACGCGAGCGCACTTACCACTGGCCGAGGGCCGGCGAGGTGACCTGCTCGGTCTCGGCCTGGCTGGCCTTCTTGGTGGCGTGCTCCTGCTCGGCCAGGAACCAGGTGGCCTCCATCGCGGCCATGCAGCCTTCGCCGGCGGCCGTGATCGCCTGGCGGTAGATGTGGTCGACCACGTCGCCGGCGGCGAAGATGCCCGGCACGTTCGTGCGGGTGCGGCCGTCGGTCAGGATGTAGCCGCCCTCGTCGAGGTCGAGCAGGCCCTGGAACAGGCCGCTGTTCGGGATGTGGCCGATGTACGGGAAGACGCCGTCGGCCGTCTCCTCCGTCACCTCGCCGGTCTTCAGGTTGCGGATGCGCACCCCCGAGACGCGCTCGTCGCCGAGCACCTCGTCCACGGTGCTGTCCCAGACGAAGCGCACCTTCTCGTTGCTGAAGGCCCGCTCCTGGAGCACCGGGTCGGCGCGCAGGCTGTCGCGGCGGTGGACGATGATCAGCTCGCTGACGTAGCGGGTCAGGAACAGGCCTTCGTCGAGGGCGCTGTTGCCGCCGCCGACGACCACCACCTTCTTCCCGCGGAAGAAGAAGCCGTCGCAGGTCGCGCAGTAGCTCACGCCGCGGTTGAGCAGCTGCTCCTCGCCGGGCACCCCGAGCTTGCGCGGCGAGGCGCCGGTGCTGACGATGAGCGTGTCGGCGGTGATTGTTTCGCCGCCGTCGGTGGTGAGCACGAAGGGCCGCGCGCTGGCGTCGATGCCCTTGATCAGGGCGTCCTTGAACTGAGCCCCGAAGCGGGCCGCCTGCTTCTCGATGTTCTCGGCCAGCTCGTAGCCGCCGATCCCGTCCACGAAGCCGGGGTAGTTCTCCACCTCCGAGGTGGTGGCGATCAGGCCGCCCGGCTGCAGGCCGCGCACCACCAGCGGCTCGAGGTTCGCGCGGGCGGCGTAAAGCGCGGCCGTCAGCCCTGCCGGGCCCGAGCCGATAATAACCACTTTGCTGTGCATCGTTCCCTCCTCGCGCACCTCGGCGCGGCATACCCCCATCCGGTATCTGCAAAAAGTATACCACACGTCCGCCGCCGCGTCTGTGTTGTAGCTTACCCCCGGGGGGTATCAGGGGCGCACAAGCATAGTCCCGACTGAGCTGCCGGCGTTACAGGCGACGTATCGGGATGGGCCGACGCACTGCTTGTGCGCCTCCGCTGCTGCGGCTAGCCCTTGCTGGCGGGCCTGTAGACCGTCACGCCGGGGACGTGGGGCGTATCGCCGGCGCCCATATACAGCCAGGCGACGCGGTAGCCGAGCTCGCGCTGGCGCAGCAGGGCGGCGCGGATCGGTTCGCTGTTGACGCCGCCGACGAGCAGGATGGTGCTGCCGGGGTGGAGTTCCGGGCCGGTCATGCCGATCAGGCGGGCGATCGGGGTAACGGAGTAGGCGGTGAGCCGGGCCAGCGTCTCCATGATCAGGCCGAGCTGGGCCGGGCTGCGGCCGGCGGGTAGGCGCGTCAGGTGCTCCAGCTCGGCCGGGGCGCCGTTGGCGTACAGGCCCACCGCGTAGCCATCCTCCAGGCCGCGGCGGGCCAGGGTCGCGGCGGCGCTGATCATGCGCTCGACCTGCTCGGGGTCGATCCCCTCGTAGTAGAACTCAAAGGTGTCGAGGTCGAGCATGATCGCGAGCACGCGCGACGTCGTCTGCTCGTACACCTTGGTCTGCAGCGCGCCGGTGCGCGCCGTGGCCGCCCAGTGCACGTCCTTGAGCGGGTCGGAGGGGGCGTAGGCCCGCACGCCGACGGTGCGCTGCGGGTCGCGCAGCAGAGCCTTCGCCCGCACGTCGCCGAACGGGTTGCTCGCCGGCAACCCCAGCTCGGCCAGGCTCAGCAGCCGCGGGTAGACCAGCAGCGGCGTGTACACCTCGGCCGTCGCCTCGCTGGTGTACAGCCCGAACGGGTCGCCGCTCGTCAGCTCGACGGGGCCGAGCCGAAAGGCGCCGCGCGCCGGGCAGCGCACCGTGTAGCGCCAGACCACGCCCTCGTACCAGCGCAGGCTGGTGCGCCGCTGCAAGAGCTGGCCCCGCCCGGCGCCGCTCACCATAACCGGCGCGCCTGGCAGCTGGAGTGGCGCGGGGATGCGGTCGCGCACGCGCAGGCTGGCCAGCGGCAGCAGCTTGCGATTGGTGACGCGGATGGTCAGCTCGACCTCGTCGTCGGGGAAGGCCCGCGGCTGGCTGAGCTGCCGCTCGTAGCGCACCCGCGTGAGCGCCCAGCGGCTCCACTGCCGGGCCGCCCCCGCCGTCACCAGCAGCAGCACGCACAGCAGCGCCAGCGCCCCCTGCCCCCCGATCACGGCGAGCAGCAGCACAGCGGCGATCCCCCCGATTGCGGCGCGTTGAAACATAGATCCCGTGGTATTGCCGCGGCGGCCCCTGTCGCTCAGGCCAGGCGGCGCCGGCCGAGCGGCAGGGTGAAGAAGAAGCGCGAGCCGCGGCCGACCTGGCTTTCAACCCAGATCCGGCCGCCGTGGGCCTCGACGAGGGCCCGGGCCAGGTACAGGCCGAGGCCGCTGCCCTGGGCCTGGCGGCGCAGGCGGTTGTCCACCCGGTAGAAGCGCTGGAAGATCGCCTCCTGCTCCTCGGGGGGGATGCCGATGCCCTGGTCGGCGACGTAGACGATCGCCATCTCGGCCTCGCCGTCGGGCCAGCCGCCGATGCGGATGGTGCCGCCGTCGGGGCTGTACTTGAGCGCGTTGGAGACGAGGTTGGCCAGCACCTGGCGCGCCCGCTCGTAGTCGGCCTGCACCGGCGGCATATCGTCGGGGAAGCGCAGCTCGAACTCGAACCGCCCCTCGGCCTGGGCGGCGTAGCCGCGCACCACGTCGGCGGCCAGGGCCGGCAGCGGAAACTCCGAGATGTCGAGGCGCACCCCGCGGGCCGCCAGGCGCGACACGTCCAGCAAGTCCTGGATCTGGCGCGCCAGCCGGTCGGCCTCCTCCTCGATCACCTGGAGCCCGTCGCGGAGCTGCTCGGGGGAAAAGCTCGCGTCCTCGCGGCGCAGGGTGCCGGCGTAGCCCTTGATAATGCTCACCGGCGTCTTTAGCTCGTGCGAGATCACCGAGATAAAGGTGTTCTGCAGCTCCTCCTCGCGCTTCTGGGCGGTGATATCGCGCACGTTGGCGATCGCGCCGAGGAACTGGCCGCCCGGGCCGCGCTGCATCGCGTAGCGGCTTTGCACATACAGCTCGCGCCCGTCGCGGGTGGTGGTCCGGCCCTCGGCCACCGGGTTCTCGGGGGGCGGGCGGCGCTGGAGCGGGCAGTCGACAAGGCAGATGTTGGCGCCCTGGGCGTTGCGGATGCCCAGCACCTCCGCGCAGGGGCGGCCGATCGCCTCCTCGCGCGGCCAGCCGGTCAGCTGCTCCATCGCCTTGTTGAAGGTGGTGATCCGCCAGCGGCTGTCGATGATCATCGCCCCGTCGGCCGACTGTTCGATGATCGCGTCGAGGCGCTGCTTCTCGCGCAGCACGCTTTGGTACAGCCGGGCGTTGCTGACCGCGATCGCGGCCTGGTCGGCGAAGTCCTGGAGCACCTGGCGGTCGTCGGCGGAGAAGCCGACGTTGAGCGCCGCGCGGAACACATAGATCACGCCCACGGGCGTTTCGCGCAGGGTCAGCGGCAGGGCGATCATCTGGCGCAGGGGCAGGCCGGTATCGGCGGCCACCTCGCGCAGCACCGCCACCCCGCGCCGCGGGATCTCGGCCAGGGGCAGGGTGAGCAGGGGCGCGAAGGCCGGCCAGATCGCCCGTTCCAGACGGGACGAAGCCCGCACCCGCAGCTCCTCGCCGCCCTCCTCCTCGTAGAGCGCGATCAGACCCGAGGTGCCCGCCAGCATCTCCACCGCGTAGTCGATCACCAGGTTGAGCACGCTGCCCAGGTCCAGCTGGGCGGTGATCGCCCGGCTGATCTGCAACACATACTCGCGCTGGCGTAGGCGGTGGTCGGTCATAGTGCCGCCATTGTAGCACAGCCCCACACTGACTGCTAGCTGACAACGATTTACACAAGCCCCATGGCCCGTATTCCAATCTTGTTAAGTTTTATCATGAACCGGCATACGGCCGGCGCGCATGTCGCGCCCCCGCCGAAACGCACACCTGTTTGTCATGGGTGCAGCAATCGCGCGGCGGCGGGATCCGCGGGGCCTGCCAGCGCTGCGCCGCTATAACTATTTACAACCGGGACTCGACAGGGTAATAGGCTCATGCTATGATGATAAATACTTACACTAAAGATGGAACGATGAGCGCTTGTTTGACTTGGCTCAAGTGTCGGAGAGGAGCCAGCGATGCAACTTGATTTGACCAGCAAGCGGGCGAAGAAGCTTATTCGCGAGCACAGCCTGTCCGAGGAAGAGATTCAGCAGATTGTCGCATCGGCCCGGATCAACCTTGCCACCTTCGACCCTGAGTACCGCACGAACGTCACCCAAATCGCGGACGACCTGGCCAAAAGCCGGCCCACGATCTACGGCTGGGCGGATCGCGCGATCGCCGCAACGATCCACTCGCTGCGCAACATCCGCACCGGCCGCCCCCCCAAGGAGCGCGAGCGGAGCAGCAACGGCGTCGAGCCCTAGGCCCAACGACACACGGTCGCGGAACGGTTAGCCCCCCATGTATAATACGTCTGCCGTCGAGCGCTGAGCAGCCGAGCGCTCGCCGACAAGGAGACTCGTCATATGAGCAGCAACCTGCGGAGCCTCCTCGGCAGCTTCCAGGCCGTCGAGAGCGTGGAGCTCGCCGCCGTGGTCGCCACGGATGGCCTGCTGATCGAAAGCATCGCCGACAGCGAGGTCGACGTCGACGCCATCTGCGCCGTCGCCTCCAACGGCCTGGCCATGGCCGAGGCCCTCGGCCGCGAGATCAACAAGGGCGGCTCGATCCAGACCATGCTCGAGTACGAGCAGGGCGTCGTCCTGATCGAGCCGATCAGCAGCGACGCTATGCTCCTGCTCCTGGCCAACAGCCGCGACGATTTGGGCTTTGTGCGCTTTCTGGTGGCCAAACACCGCGACGACATGGTCGACGCCCTCAGCGCTATTTAGCGTCGATATGCTATAATTTGATGGGAGTGCGGCCAGCGGTTTCCCCCCCTCGTGCAAACTCGTGAAGGCAGGTAGCGATGGATCCACAGCTGACGAGTATCATCGTCCCCACTGAAGAAATCACCCAGATCGAGGAGTGCCTCAGTCGCCTCGTCGAAGACACCGGCAGCGACTACGCCCTCCTGCTCGATAAGAGCGGCCAGGTGATCTCTTCGCGCGGCGACGGTGATCGCCAGGATATAACGGCGCTCGGCGCCTTGATCGCGGGCGTGTTCGCCTCGTCCCGCGAGGTTGCCAAGCTGCTGCGCGAGCGCGATTTCCGGGCCCAGTTCCAGCAGGGCGTGCGCGAAAACATCTTTATCGCCCTGATCGAGGAGCAGTGGATCCTCTGCATCATCTTCAACAAGGGCACCCACATCGGCCTCGTGAAGGTGCTGACGAAAAAGGCCACCGACGAGCTCGCCACCGTGCTGGAGCGGGTCCGCCAGCAGCACAAGGCCCGCGACGAGGTGCTCGGCTCGTCGTTCCGCACCTCCATGGAGGACACGATCGATCTGCTCTTCCGCGATTAGCGGGTCGCCACCTCGCCGGGGGCCCGGCGCTTCGCCGCCCAGGCGCCGCGAGCGCCCCCCGCGCCCCATCGCCATTCTGGCATGCGAGAGGACCTATGGCTCTGATCAACGTCGCGGCACGCGAAATTCACTGCAAGATCGTCTACTATGGTCCCGGCATGTGCGGCAAGACGACGAACCTGCAGTACATCCATAGTCAGGTGCCCAAAGAGGTGAAGGGCGATCTGCTCTCCATCGCCACGGAAACCGAGCGCACCCTGTTTTTCGACTTTCTTCCGCTCGACCTGGGCAAGGTCCGCGGCTTTCAGACGCGCTTCCACCTGTATACGGTGCCCGGCCAGGTGCTTTACGAGCGCACCCGCGTGGCCGTGCTGAATGGCGCCGACGGCGTCGTGTTCGTGGCCGACTCAAACAAGAGCAAGATGCAGGAGAATGTCAATAGCCTGCGCGAGCTGGCCCAGAACGTGACGCGGCAGAACAAGAAGTTCGCCGAGTTCCCCATCGTCCTCCAGTACAACAAGCGCGACCTACCCAGGGAGGTCGTCGCCTCCGTCCAGACGATGGACCACTTTCTCGGCGTGAACAAGATGAACTGGCCCCGGATCGAGGCTGTCGCCACCAAAGGCACCGGCGTCTTCGAAACCCTGCGCGCGATCAGCCGCGCCGTGATCAGCAAGCTCTAGGGAGGCCGCAGGTGTGGCGGGGGCCGGCCGCGCGGCGCCCCCGCCGGCCGCCTGTCGCCACACGGTGAAGCTATGGCGCTCCAAGGCGACCTCGGCGAGTTCCCCCTCACCGACATCATCCAGCTGGTCGACCTCAGCAAGCAGACGGGCGGCGTCCACATCCGCGGCCAGCGCGGCGGCCAGACGGTCGAGGGCTGGCTGTACTTCCGCGACGGCAAGATTATCGGCGCGGCGGCCCCCGGCCAGCAGCCCCTCGAGGCCGTCTACACCTTTTTCACCCTCGGCTCCGGCCCCTTCCGCTTCCACGACGACATCCGCCTCGAGGTGCCCACGATCACCGTCAGCAACGAGGTGATCATCATGGAGGGCGTGATGCGCCAGGACGCCTGGGCCGCCATCCAGGAGCAGGTGCCCTCGCTCGGCATGGTGCCCCGGCTGGTGCCCAACCCGGCCACCGGCACCACCGAGATCAACCTCGAGGCCGAGGAGTGGCGCGTCCTGACCATGGTCAATGGCAAGAACACCGTGGCTCAGATCGCCCAGCGCTCCGGCCTCGGCGAGTTCCGCACCTGCGAGATCATCGCCCAGCTCCTCGCCAGCGGCCTGATCGAGCGCCGCGAGGTCGCCCCCGGCGAAGCTCTGGCCCCCGAGTTCGAGCGGATCGCCGCCTCCAGCCTCGGCGCCGGGGCCGCCGCCCTGCTCCAGGAGGCCTACCGCCAGGCCAGCGTCGCCGACCCGAGCCGGGCCACCGGCGAGCAGCTCCTCGCCGTGGTGGACTTCTTCGAGGCCGGCGCCTCGCGCCTCGTCGGCCCCAGCCGGGCCCGCGCCGCCGCCGGCGAGCTGCGCTCCCGCGCCCAAGAGCTCCTCGCATGAGCGGCGGTGCACAGCCTTCCCCCGCCATCTGCAAGCGCGCTGTTCTAGCTGTGGTACAATAGTCCGGCCGCGACCCTGCCCGTCGCCCTCGGGGAGGGTTTTGCTATCCCCCGGATAGGGGAGCAGGACACGACCGTGCGAGCACACCAGGAGCGACATATGCCCTTGCCCGGCCTGTCGAGCCTGTCGGTCCTGTCCGACCCCTGTCTTACTGCGGAGTGCATGTGCGCGCACTGATCAGTGTGTACGATAAAGCCGGCGTCGTCGAGCTCGCCCGCGCCCTTGTCGCCCTTGGCGCCGAGGTGATCTCAACCGGCAACACCAAGCGCCTGCTCGCCGAGGCCGGCATCCCAGCAACCGCCGTCAGCGAGGTCACCGGCTTCCCCGAGATCCTCGACGGCCGCGTCAAGACGCTCCACCCCGCCATTCACGCCGGCCTGCTCGCCCGCCGCGACCGGCCCGCACACCTGGCCCAGCTCGCCGAGCTCGGCCTCGCCCCGATCGACCTGCTCGTCGTCAACCTGTACCCCTTCCAGCAGACGGTCGCCCGCCCCGGCGTCTCCCTCGACGAGGCCCAGGAGCAGATCGATATCGGCGGCGTGGCCCTGCTGCGCGCCGCGGCCAAGAACTTCGGCGCCGTGCTCCCCCTGACCGACCCGGCCGACTACCCCGCCGTGCTCGACGGGCTGCGCGCCGGCGAGGTGCCGGAGGCGCTACGCCGGCGGCTCGCCGCGAAGACGTTCGCCCACACCGCCGCCTACGACGCCGCGATCGCCGCCTACTTAGCGGGCGACCCGCTGCCCGAAACGCTGCTGGTGGCCCTGCCGAAGGCCCAGCCCCTGCGCTACGGCGAAAACCCGCACCAGCCCGCCGCGCTCTACGGCGCCTTTCTCGACCACTTCCAGCAGCTCCACGGCAAGGAGCTCAGCTACAACAACATCCTCGACGCCGCCGCCGCCCAGGAGCTGATCGAGGAGTTCCCCGCCGACGAGGCCCCCGCCGTCGCGATCATCAAGCACACCAACCCCTGCGGCGTCGGCACCGGCGACACGCTGCTGGCGGCCTGGGAGCGCGCCTTCGCCACCGACCGCGACGCGCCCTTCGGCGGGATCATCGCCGCCAACCGGCCCGTCGACCTGGAGCTGGCCGGCGCGATCGACGAGATCTTCTCCGAGATCGTCGTCGCCCCCGGCTTCGCCGACGACGCCCTCGAGCTGCTGCGCAAAAAGAAGAACCGCCGCCTGCTGCGCCTCCTCGCCCCCGTCAGCCGCCCCGGCGAGCTGCTGCTGCGCGCCGTCCCCGGCGGCCTGCTCGCCCAAGTGGCCGACCGTGACCCGCTCGCGGCTGAGGAATGGCGCGTCGTGACGCAGCGCGCCCCGACCCCAGAGGAGGAGCGGGCCCTGCGCTTCGGCTGGCGCGTGGTCAAGCACGTCAAGTCGAACGCGATCGTTTACGCCGGCCCCGACCGCACCCTCGGCGTCGGCGCCGGCCAGATGAGCCGGGTCGACAGCTCGCGCCTGGCGGTCTGGAAGGCCCAGAACGCCGGCCTGTCGCTCGCGGGCTCCGCGGTTGCCTCCGACGCGCTGTTCCCCTTCGCCGACGGCGTCGAGGCGGCCCTCGCGGCCGGCGCGACGGCGATCGTCCAGCCCGGCGGCTCGCTGCGCGACGAAGAGGTGATCGCCGCCGCCGACAGGGCCGGCGCGGCGATGGTGTTTACGGGCCGACGCCACTTCCGGCACTAGACAGGATCGCGAGGGCGGGCGCCTGCGCCCCGGAGCCTCTGCCTGGGCCGTTTCTACGCTATGAACTATGACGACAACGGTTTGATCCCGGCGATCGTGCAGCACGCCCGCAGCGGCGAGGTGCTGATGCTGGGCTATATGAACGAGGAGTCGCTGCGGCTCACCAGCGAGAGCGGCATGGTGACGTTCTGGAGCCGCTCGCGCCGGGCCCTATGGCGCAAGGGCGAGACGAGCGGCAACACGCTCCAGGTCGTCGCCATCCGCCAGGACTGCGACGGCGACGCCCTGCTCGTCCTCGCCGAGCCGGCCGGCCCGACCTGCCACACCGGCGAGCGCAGCTGCTTCCACCGCGACCTCGACGGCCAGCCGGCCGGCGAGTCGGCCCCGCCCGCGGCCGCCCTGGCCCGCCTCGCCGACACGATCCGGGCCCGCCGCGACGCCGCCCCCGACAGCTCCTACACCGCCAAGCTGCTCCACGGCGGGGTGGACCGGATCGGCAAGAAGATCGGCGAGGAGGCGGCCGAGGTGATCATCGCCGCCAAGAACCGCTCCGACGCCGAGCTGTCCTATGAGCTGGCCGACCTGCTGTACCACAGCCTGGTGCTGCTGGAAAGCCAGGGCCTCGCGCCCGAGGCGATCTGGCGCGAGCTGGAGCGGCGCTTCGCGCCGAAGGCTGGTGGGCCATGAGCGGGGACACCCAGCCCCTTGCCCCCCCGGCCCGGGCCGGCGGCGAGCCGATGAGCGACCACGCCGGCCGGGTGCTGGTGGTCGACGACGACGCAGCCCTGCGCGAGTTCTGCGCCGAGGCCCTGCGCCGGGCCAGCTTCGCCGTCGAAGCGGTGGAGGGCGCCGGGGCCGCCCTTGAAGCCCTCGGCGCCGCGACGTACGACCTGGTGCTGGTCGACATCTACATGCCCGACCTCGACGGCCTCGGGCTGCTGGAGCAGATCCGGGCCCGCAACATCCACATCCCCATCCTCGTCGTCAGCGGCGCGGCCACCGTCGAGCAGGCCGCCCAGGCCATGCGGCTCGGCGCCCGCGGCCTGATCCTCAAGCCCTTCGACCCCGCCGAGCTCCAGGACACGGCCCGCGAGATCGTGCGCAAGCGCCGCGCCGCCCGCGCCAGCGACCGCGTCGCCGCCCTGCGCCCCGTGCTCCAGGTCAGCCAGCGCCTGCTCGCCGAGCTCGACCTGACCCGCCTCCAGGACCTGATCATCGAGACGGTCCGCGCCGAGCTGGAGGCCGACCGGGCCTCGCTCATGCTGATGGAGGAGGGCGTCGCGGCCATGCGCGTGGCCGCCTGCTCGGGCCTCCCGGCGAACGTGACGGTCGGCCACCGGGTGCCCCTCGCCGGCAGCTTGGCCGGCTACGTCGCCGCGAAGCGCCGCCCGCTGATCGTCGACTCGCGCGGCGAGGTGTCGCCGCCCTCGGCCGAGGTGCGCGGCGCCCTGATCGACGACAAGATCGTTTCCGCGATCTCGGTGCCGGTGATGGCGGGCGAGCGGGTGCTCGGCGTGCTCAACGCCGCCAAGGTTGGCTCGGGCACCGTCTTCACCGAGGCCGACCAGGAGCTGCTCATGCTGCTGGCCGGCCAGGCGGCGATCGCGATCGAGAACGCCCGGCTGTACGCCCAGGTGGTCCACTCCGAGGAGCGCTACCGGGCCCTGCTCCAGCATGCCAGCGACGCGGTGCTCCTGCTCGACGCCGACGGCCGCACCATCCTCGACGCGAACCTGGCCCTGGAGCGGCTCAGCGGCTACCCCCGCGAGGAGCTGCGCCAGCTCGCCCCCGCCCGGCTCCTGCCCGAGGTGGGCGCGCTCGTCCCCACCCCCAATGGCGGCCGCGACGGCCACGAGATCGAGACGGCGCTGCACACCCGCGACGGGCAGGCGGCGCCGGTGGCGCTCAGCGTGAGCCGGGTGCCCCACGCCGGGCAGCAGCTCCTGCTCGTGCTCGCCCGCGACATCAGCGAGCGCCAGCGGCTCGCCAAGCAGCTCATGCAGGCCGAGAAGCTGGCCGCCCTCGGGCGGCTGTCGGCCTCGATGGCCCATGAGATCAACAACCCGCTCCAGGCGATCTCCAGCTCTGTCCACCTGCTGCTGTCGCGGCCCCTGCCCGACGAGAAGCGCCAGCGCTACCTGGAGATGACCAGGGAGGAGGTCGAGCGGCTGGTCAGCATCGTGCAGCGCCTGCTCGACTTCTACCGGCCGACCCGCGAGGGCATGCGCCCGGTCGACATGAACGAGATCCTGGAGACGGCGCTGACCTTGACGGCCAACGAGCTCAACGAGCGCAAGGTGACGGTCGAGCGGGACTGCCAGCCGCGCCTGCCGCGGGTGCTCGCCGTGAGCAACCACATCAAGCAGGTCTGCTTCAACCTGATCTTCAACGCGCTGGAGGCGATGCCGGAGGGCGGCGCGCTGCGCGTCCGCACCTACCTGGAGCCGGAGGAGCGCGAGCCTGATGGGGCGGGGTTTGTTTGGGCGGCCGGGCGAGCCAACCCGATCGGCGGGCCGGCGGTGGCCCTCGAGATCGGCGACACGGGCCCTGGCATCCCCGCGCAGGACCTGCCGAAGATCTTCGAGCCCTTCTACACCACCCGCATGAAGGGCACGGGGCTCGGCCTCGCCGTGAGCTACGGGATCGTCGAGCAGCACCATGGCGAGCTGGCGGTGCGCTCGCGCCCTGGCGAGGGCGCCACGTTCAAGATCCGGCTGCCGGTGGCGGAGTAAGCGGGACGGGTAGCACATAAAAACGGCTTCGCCGCGATCAAGTCGACCGTGGCGAAGCCGTTTTGTGCGTTGCGCTCGGCGCTTAGAGCAGCCCCTCGACCGGCCTGATGACGACCCGGCCGCCGGGGATGTCGAGCTCGACGACAAAGTCCTTGACGACGGGGATGAGGGCGTCGGGCTGGCCCTGCCGAGCTACGACGAGCACGTCACTGGCGCCGGTGCTCATCACCTCGCGGACCTTGCCGATAATGGCGCCGGCTTCGTCGAGCACCTCCAGGCCGTAGAGCTGGTGGACGAAGTACTCGCCTTCGGCGAGGGGGGCGGCGTCGGCCTCGCGGATGTAGACCTCCTCGCCGCGCAGCTCCTCGGCGGCGTCGCGGCCGACGATCTCCTTGAGGCTGAGCACCACCAGCCCGGGCTTGTGCTCGTAGGCCTTGGCGATGGTGTGGGGGGCGCGCTTCGCGCCGAGGAACACGTCGCGGATGCGCCGGCCGAGCAGGTCGGGGCGGTCGGTGAGCGCCTTGAGCTTGAGCTCGCCCTTCACGCCGAAGGGGGCGACGATCGTGCCGATCAGCAGCATGTCGTCGGGGTTCTCTGCGGTCATAGGCTTCTCGGTGATCGCGAAGGGGCGGGGCGCCCCGGCCGTCGTGCCGGGCGCCTCGCCCCTCGCTGATGCGGAGCAAGGATTGGGGCTACTCGATATCGACGTGCACGCGCTTGTTCTGGCGCGCGGCCGCCACGCCCATCATATCGCGGATGGCCTTGGCCACGCGGCCGGAGCGACCGATCACCTTGCCCGTCTCGTCGGGGGCGACGGACAGCTCGTAGGTGACGGTGAAGCGGCCGGTGCGCTCCTTGATCTGGATCGCCTCGGTGTTGTCGACCAGGTTGCGGGCGATATATTCGAGTAGCGCCTTCATTGGCTATTCCTACGCCTCGGCGGAGGCCGCCGTCAGCTTGCCGCTGTCGTCGAGGACGCTGACCTGCTTGAGCAGGCGGACGACCGTGTCCGACGGCTGGGCGCCCACGCCAATCCAGTAGCGGGCGCGGTCGGCGTCGACCTCCAGCACCTTGGGCTGGCGGACCGGGTTGTAGTGGCCGATAATCTCGATGAACTTGCCGTCGCGGGGCGAGCGCGCATCGGCGACGACCAGGCGGTAGCTGGGCTGCTTGGTCTTGCCGGTGCGGCGAAGACGAATCTTAACCATGGGTACGTGCTGCCTCCAAATGTTTCTCACACACTAAGGCCCGATTATACCATAAGATCCCGCACTGTCGAGCAGAAAGCCGGGCGCCCCACGGGAGCGCCCGGCCCTGTTCCGTTCTGTTCCGCGCCGGCGCTAGTCGCCGCCCATCACCTCGGCCTTGGCCGGGACAATCCGCTTGCGCAGGTCGGACTCCTTGATCCGGTACACGTTCCAGACCAGGCCGATCTTCTCCATGAGCCGGATGGCGTAGCCGGAAAGGTCGATCTGCCACCACTGGAGGCCGTGGAAGGCCGAGCGGGGGAAGGCGTGGTGGTTGTTGTGCCAGCCCTCGCCGAAGGCGAGCAGGCCGACGATGAAGTTGTTGCGGCTGGCATCGCGGGTGTTGTAGTCGCGGCGGCCGAAGGTGTGGCAGATCGAGTTCACGCTCCAGGTAATGTGGTGGGTCAGGAAGATCCGCACCAGGCCGCCCCAGAGCAGGCCCTGCCAGCCGGCGATCAGGAAGGGGATGAGCAGGCCGAGGCCGCTCCAGAGCAGCCAGTACTTCGACACCCAGACCACCACCGGGTCCTTCTTGAGCCAGGTGCCGTAGACGGCGATGTTGTTCTTGTGCTTGAACAGCCAGCCGACGTGGGAGTGCCACAGGCCTTCCAGGGGGCTGTGGGGGTCGTCCTCGTCATCGGAGTGGGCGTGGTGCTGGATGTGGGTCGAGGCCCATGTGATCGGATCGCCCTCAAGGGCCAGTGAGCCGAAGATCAGCCACATGGCCTTGTTCCAGGGCGTCGTCTCGAAGCTCTTGTGGGTGAGCATACGGTGGAAGCCGACGGTGATGCCCATCCCCGAGATCATATACAGGACAAGCATCAGGGCGACTTCGGTCCACCCGACGTAGCGCTGCCAAAGCTGGACCATCGCGTATAGGGTGCCCAGAAAGGGCACCAGGACGACTACGAGCACGATAGCCTTCACAGCAAACGATTTCTCGAGCTGGGGCTCCGGAGTGGCGACTGCACGGGCCATTCTCTGCTCCTCACACAACACGTGGTGCGCGCACGCACCGGACACACTTCCTCACCTCCCAGTCTAGCAAGGGCCGTGCTGAGCCGACAGTGCGCCCGGGCCAGTCGCCGGTCACCCGTTACCTGCCGTTCACCCGTGACTGTAGTCATCCCGACGGCAGCCGGGCCGGTGCGGCGCGGCGCGGGCGGGAGCTACCCGAGCCCGTGCTGGAGGGCCCAAAGGGCGGCCTGGGTGCGGTCGCGGACGTCGAGCTTGCTGAGGATGTTGCTGATGTGGTTTTTGACGGTGCCGATGCTGAGGGCGAGGGCGTCGCTGATCTCCTGGTTGGTGCGGCCGCGGGCGAGCATAGCGAGAATGTCGCGCTCGCGCTCGGTCATCAGGGCCAGGCGCTCGGGCTTGGGGGGCGTGGCGGGGGCTGGCTGGGGGGGCGTGGCGGGGGCGGGCGCGGCGAGGCGGCCGAGGTGGGGGAGGAGCTGGGCGGTGATCTCGGGGTGGATGAGGGCGCCGCCAGTGGCGACGGTGCGGATGGCCTCGGCGAGGGCGCGGTGGTCCACGTCCTTGAGCAGGTAGCCGCGGGCGCCGGCGGCGATGCCGCGCAGCACATACTCGTCGTCGCGGAAGGTGCTCAGGATGATCACGGCGGGGCGCCGGCCGCGCTCGGCCAGGCGCCTAGTCGCCTCGACACCGTCGAGGCGCGGCATCATCACGTCCATGAGCACCACGTCGGGGTCGAGCGCGGCGGCCTGGGCCAGCGCCTCCTCGCCGTCGGCCGCCTGGCCCGCCACCTCGATGTCGGGCTTGCGGGCGAGCAGGGTCGCGATCCCCGTGCGGATGAGGGCCTGGTCGTCGACGATCAGGACGCGAATCTTGTCTGGCATGGCGGCGGTCGCGAGCCCGTTCGGCAGCGCGCTAGAGCAAGTGGCCTGCTGGAATTATACCCGCACCAAGCCTGCAAGTTTCGGGCCGCTTCCTGTGAGGCGCTGCCTGGACGTCAGCCCGCCTCGGCGGGGAGGACGAGCCGCAGGCGCCAGCTTCCGTCGCCGGTGGGCCCGGCCTCGACGCCGCCGCCGAGGGCCTCGGCGCGCTCGCGCAGCCCGACCAGGCCGAAGCTGCTATGGGCCGGCGGGGCGGCGGGCGGGCGGTCGTCGGGGCGATCGTCGTTGAGCACCGTCACCGTGACATAGTGCGACTCGGAGATGACCTGGACGTCGATCCGGCCCGGGCGAGCGTGCTTGGTGGCGTTGGTCAGCCCCTCCTGCACCGCCCGGTAGATGCTGTGGGCCACGGGCGGGGGCAGGTCGTCGAGGGGGCCCTCGACGCGCAGCCCGACGCTGGCCTGGGTGGAGGCCCGGCACTGGGCGGCCAGCCGCTCCAGGGCCTCGTCGAGCTGGGGGCCATCGATGGCCAGCTCGGCGTCGGCGGTGGCAAGGACGCTGCGCCAGGCCGCGTGGAGCTGCTCGCGGCTGCCCCGTAGCTGGTCCAGCGCCGCGGCGGCGCTTTCGGCGGCCAGCTCCTCGGCGAGCTGGAGCTGGAGGTTGATCAGCATCAGCTGCGAGCCGAGGTCGTCGTGGAGCTCGCGGGCGACGCGGGCCCGCTCGGCGGCCACGGCCAGGGTTCGCACCTCGCTCGTCTGCTGCTCGATCTCGGCGGCGAGCAGGGCCAGGCGCAGCTCGGCCTGGCGCCGGCGGCTGTGCTGGCGCCGGGCGAGGACGAGCGGGGCGGCCACCGCGACCGCGGCCACCCCGGTGGCCAGCAGGGCGGCGTGGTCGAGGGCGAACGGGGCGAGCTGGGCCAGGAGCAGGCCGGCCGATGCGGGGGCGCCGAGCAGGAACAGAAACACCTGGGCCGGCGACAGGCGCGTGGCCACCTGCCACAGCACCAGCAGCAGGCCGAGCAGCAGCGGCAGGGTGTGGGTCAGCGCCGTCATCGCCAGCACCGCCACGATCTGGCCGGCCAGGCCGGCCTGGAGCAGCAGCGGGTGGCGGACGCGCTGCGTGCAGACGTAGGTCAGCATCAGCAGGGTGCCGAGGGCCAGCAGCGGGGCGACCAGCTCGGGGGTGAGCCGGCGCTGCACCAGGGTCAGCCCGAGGGCGAGCAGCAGAAACACGCTCGGCAGCACCCAGGTGAACACCTTTGTCGCCACGGCCCCGATCACCTGCTCGTCGTGACCGGCGAAGACGGCGGCGGCGCTCAGGCCGGCGGGCGGGGGCGGGCCGGGCTCGCCACGGCGCAGCGTGGTGATCGCGGTGCGCAGCCGGTCGACCGCGGTGGCGGCGCTGTCGCGGGCCTGGGTGACGGTGGCCTGGAGGCGGGCGATGTTCGTCTGGGCCTGGCCGAGGGCGGCCGACACGCCCTGCTCGGTGCGGGCGAGGGCGGCCTGGACCTCGCTGGCCAGGGCGGTGGCGATGCGCTCGCGCTCCTCCAGGGCCACCCGGTGCTGCACCTCGCGCAGCGCCGAGGCCAGGCTGTCGTAGCGCTGCTGCATCTGCTGGAGCATCTGCTGGGCCTGCTCGCCGCGGCGGAGCTGGCGCGTGTAGATGATCGCCGCGATGATCGCGCACGTCGCCGGGAAGGCCAGGGCCAGGTTGCTCTGGAGCCAGGGCCACAGCCCCGCCGTGCCGAGCAGCACGCCCCCGCTCCACGTCGACCAGACGCCGACCGCGAAGGGGATCCACAGCCAGGGCCGGAACAGCGCGATCGCCTGGAGTACGATCGCAAGGTAGACATAATCCAAGAGCGGTGCGGGCGCGCAAGCTCTGGCGAGGGTGGCGAGGCCGAGCTGGAGGCAAAGGTACACGATCTGGGCCCACAGCGGCAGCCGGCGGGCCGGCACGAGGAACAGGGCTAGCAGCAGCGTCCCGACGATCCCGAGCAGGGCCCAGAAGCCCCACGGCGGCCCGCCTGCGGCCCCGAGCGCGCTGATCGGCGTGCCGAGAAGGGCGAGCGTGGCCACGCCCTGGACGGCCAGGGGATACGGGCTGTGGCGCTCTATGAAGCTGCGAAAACCGCTCGATGTCCCGCTCATATGCATAGTGTAGCATATCCGAGTTGCCGGCCGCGCCGGAAGGGCGAGTGTGGTACAATACGGAAGGTAATCGCGCTCAGGGTGCGCCCTGGGCGCTCTGTATGCCAGAAAGTTATTGGCGCCCACAGGCGCCCGATCTTCATGCAGCGAACTGACATCCGCAATATCGCCATTATCGCCCACGTCGACCACGGCAAGACGACGCTCGTCGACGCGATGCTCAAGCAAAGCCGGATCTTCCGCGAAAACCAGGCCGTGGAGGAGCGGGTGATGGACAGCAACGCGCTCGAGCGCGAGCGCGGCATCACCATCCTGTCGAAGACTACCGCCGTCATCTACAAAGGCGTCAAGATCAACATTGTCGACACCCCCGGCCACGCCGACTTCGGCGGCGAGGTCGAGCGCGTGATGAACATGGTCGACGGCGTGCTCCTGCTCGTCGACGCGGTGGACGGCCCCATGCCCCAGACGAAGTTCGTGCTGCGCAAGGCGCTCCAGGCCGGCCACCGCGCGATCGTCGTCGTCAACAAGGTCGATCGCCCCCAGTCCCGCCCCAACCACGTCGTCAACGAGACGTTCGACCTGTTTGTGGACCTGGGGGCCTCCGACGAGCAGGCCGAGTTCTCCACGATCTACACCAACGCGCTGCTCGGCTACTCCGGCCGCTCGCCGCTGAAGATGTACGATTCGCTGGAGCCGCTGTTCGAGTGCATCCTCGATCGCATCCCCCCGCCCGCGGTCGACGTCGACGCCCCGGCCCAGTTTCTCGTCACCACCAGCATCTACGACGACTATAAAGGCAAGATCGTGACCGGCAGGCTCACCCGCGGCACGATCAACAAGGGCCAGCCCCTGGCCCGCATCTCCCGCGAGGGCGGCGTTTCCGCGGCCAAGATCACCCAGCTCTTCACCTACAACGGCCTGGCTCGCCAGGAGGTGGAGCAGGCCCAGGCCGGCGATATCATCGCCATCGCCGGGATCGCTGACGCCGCGATCGGCGACACGATCGCCGACGCCGGCGCCCCCGAGGCCCTGCCGACGATCAAGGTCGAGGAGCCGACGGTGCGCATGACCTTCGGCGTCAACACCAGCCCCTTCGCCGGCCGCGAGGGCGCCTTTGTCACCTCGCGCAAGCTGCGCGAGCGGCTGTACCAGGAGATGGAGCGCGACGTGGCCCTGCGCGTCTCCGACACCGACAGCGCCGACGTGTTTCTGGTGGCCGGCCGCGGCGAGCTGCACCTCGGCATCCTGATCGAGACGATGCGCCGCGAGGGGTACGAGTTCCAGGTGTCCAAGCCCGAGGTGATCTTCCAGGATGCCGAGGACGGCACCAAGCTCGAGCCGATGGAGCTGGTCGAGATCGAGGTCGCCAGCGACTACCAGGGCGTGGTGGTGGAGCTGCTGGGCAAGCGCCAGGGTCTCATGCGCGACATGCGCATGGCTGAGGACGGCAGCGTCCACTACGTCTACCTGGTGCCGACCCGCGGCCTGCTCGGCTTCCGCCAGATGTTCCTGACGGCGACCCGCGGCACCGGCATCCTGAACAGCATCTTCTTCGGCTACGAGCCCCTGGCCGGCGAGATCGAGGTGCGCGAGAACGGCAGTCTGATCGCCTCGGAGAGCGGAGCCGTCTCGACCTACGGGGTCAACCAGGTGCAGGACCGGGGGACGTTTTTCGTCACGCCGGGGCAGGATGTCTACGAGGGCATGGTGGTCGGCCAGCACATCCGCGACCAGGACCTTGAGGTCAATGTGTGCAAGGAGAAGCACCTGACCAACATCCGCAACAACAAGGGTGCCGAGAACATCCGGATCGAGACGGCGCGCTCCCTGTCGCTCGACGACGCGATCGAGTATATCGGCGACGACGAGCTGGTCGAGGTGACGCCGAAGGGCTGGCGCATCCGCAAGAAGCTGCTCAGCTCTGACGACCGACGGCGCGAGAAGAAGAAGCGCGACTTGGCGCTGGCCTAGCCGGCGCGCGGGCGGCGGGCGCATCCCCGCGCCGCCGCCCGCCGCGCTCTCATCCCCCTCTCATCCCCCCTTAAAGCGCGTTTTAACCCCCTGCCTGATACTAGTCGAGGCGGCCCAGGAGGCTCTGCCTCCCACTCTGCATCTCCCCACCAAGGCACCGATCTTGCAGCCAAGCGACGACGTGCGGCGCCGCCATTTTTTTGTCTTTTGCGGCGGCTAGGCCGCGACGGACAGGAGGAGGGGGTTATGTCGAACCCGGCCTACAGCCACGTGGAGATGGCTGACTCTATAATTTTGTATTTGAACGAGATTGGCGACGAGCCGCTGCTGACGTTTGAGCAGGAGCAGGAGCTGGCCCAGCGCATGCTGGCCGGCCGCGAGGCGGCGCGCCGCCTGTGTGACCCGCGGGTCATCCCTCCCGTCGAGCGCCGCGCGCTGCAGCGCGAGGTCGACTCGGGCGAGGACGCCCGGGCCCAGCTGATCAACTCGAACCTGCGCCTGGTGGTGAGCATCGCCCGGCGTTACCAGGGCCACGGCCTGAGCCTGCTCGACCTGATCCAGGAGGGCAGCCTGGGCCTGATGCGCGCCGTCGACAAGTTCGACCCGAGCCGCGGCCTAAAGTTCTCGACCTACGCGACCTACTGGATCCGCCAGAGCGTGGGCCGGGCGATCGCGGACCACGGGCGCACCGTGCGCCTGCCGGTGCACCTGGGCGAGCGGCTGTCGCGGCTCAACCGGGTTCGCCAGCAGCTAACCCAGCGGCTCGACCGCGAGCCGACGGCGGAGGAGATCGCCACCGAGGTCGGCCTGACGATCGAGCAGGTGACGCGGGCCGAGCAGGCGGCGCAGATGCCGGCCTCGCTCGACGAGGCCCACACCGACGACGGCAGCGGGGCCCTGTCCGAGATCATCGCCGACCCGCTGGAGCCCAGCCCGCTGGAGCAGGTGTCGCACGGCCTCCTGCGCGACGACCTGAGCGAGGCGATGTCGCACCTGACCTCGCGCGAGCGCAGCATCCTGCGCCTGCGCTACGGCCTCGAGGGCGAGACGGCCCACACGCTGGAGCAGATCGGCCAGCGCCTAAGCCTGACCCGCGAGCGCGTCCGCCAGCTCGAAAGCGAGGCGCTCAAGAAGCTGCGCGACCCGCTGCTGGGCCGCCGGCTCCACGGGTACTTCGACGAGGCGTAGTCGGTAGAGGGACAGAAAGACAAAGGGACAGAGGAAGGGCTCCGCCCTGCTCTGTCCCTTTCTTCTTTTGTGCTCCCCAGCTTATGGCAGCGCCGACAGCGCCAGTTCGGCCCGCTCGCGCCAGATCGAGGCGGGGGCGAGGTCGGCAGCGGCGATCAGGGCGGCGCGGGCGGCGGGGCGATCGCCGAGGGCGGCGAGGGCGGCGCCGAGGTAGTAGGCGGCGTCGGGGCCGGCGCCGCGAGCCTGGGCGGCGCGGGCGGCGTCGGCGGCGGCGGCGAACTGGCCGCAGTGGTAGCGCAGGGCGGCGAGGGTGGTGAGGGCGGGGCCGTCGGCGGGGAGGGCGGCGCCGGCCTGCTCGGCCAGGGGCAGGCCGGCCTCGCACTGGTCGTAGGTGGTGGCCAGGTGGAAGCGGGCGGCGAGCAGGGCGTAGCGGCCGCGCTCGGTGGCCGGGGCCAGGGCCACGGCGCGGCCGTAGGCGAGGCCGGCCTCGGCGTAGTCGCGGCGGGCGGCGTGCCAGCTCGCCCAGGCCAGCTGGATGTCGGGGTCGCCCGGGGCGAGGCGGGCCACCGACTCGATCTCCCCGGCGGCGGCCTCGGCGTCGGCGTTCGACAGGTAGGCCAGGGCCAGCAGCGTGCGGGCGCGCGGCTCGTCGGGCTGGCGGGCCACCAGCCCCTCCAGGCGGGCCAGGCCGCCGGCGGCGTCGCCGGCCCGGTAGCGGGTGTAGGCGGCGTAGGCCGCGGCCGCCGCCGCGTCGGGGCCGGCCGGGTCGACGCGGGCGAACTGCTCCTCGGCCAGCCCGTACAGGCCGAGGGCCAGGTACAGCTGGCCGAGCTGCTGCGGCCGGCGTTCCACGGGCTCGGCGAGCACGGCGGCGAGCTGCCCGGCGCCCGCCGCGGCGCCGGGGAGGGCCGGGGCGAGCAGGGGGTCGCGCGGGGCGGCTGGGTCGGGCGGGGCGGCGAGCTCGGCGCGGGCGGCGGCCGGGTCGCGCGGGGCGCGCAGGAGGGCGAGGCGGTAGCGGGCGAGGGGCGCCCAGCCCGGCGGCATGGGCTCGGCGAGGGCGGCGGCGTAGGCGGCCTCGGCGGCGCCGTAGTCGCCCGCTCGCAGCGACTCCTCGGCCGCAAGCAGGCGGGCGGGGGCGCGGAGGGCGCAGGCGCGGGGGCCGCGGCAGTCGTCGGCGAGGCGCCAGGTGCGGGCGGCCAGGGCGGGGCGGCCGTCGTCGGCGAGGACGCGGCCGAGGTACAGAAGCGCCAGCTGGTAGTCGGCCGGGGCGAGGCCGCGCTGCATCGCCGAGCGCAGGGCCCGCTCCGCCGCGTCGCGCTCGCCGCGCAGGGCGCGGACCAGGCCGAGGCGCAGCTCGGCGGCGGGGAGCGCGGCGGCGAGGGGGGCGTAGCGCCCGAGCGCCTCGTGGTAGCGGCCCTGGGCGAAGCGGGCGTCGGCCGCCCGCAGCTCCTCCCGCGCGTCCGGGGCGGCGATCATGCGGGCGGCGAGGGCGAGGAGCAGCAGGGCCGCCGCCCAGCCGGCGAGCCGCCGGGGGCTGATGCGTTTGATAGCGGCGGGGTGGTTCATGAGGGGCCGAGGGGCTCGCGTGCTCGCGCAAGCGCGCTCCCGGTGCCGGGCGCGGCCAGGGCGTGACCGTGCTCTACACATTGCCGCCAGGCTTCGCCCGCCGACGCGCTGCGCCTGAAGCCCAAAGCCCTGCCTTACTTCTCCCCCCGCGGCCAGAGAGCCCAGAGGATAGCGGCGACGGCTCCCCACCAGGCCCGGCTGGCCTCCTTCTCCAGGCCGCGGGTGCGCAGCTGGACGCCGCCGAGGAACAGGCCGGTGGCGACCATGCCGCCGGCGAGGCGGTCGGTCGAGCGCTCGACGCGGCGCATGCCGCGCTCGAGGCGGCTGAAGTCGGAGCGGGTCTGGAGCTCGCCGCGGTTGGCCGCCTTGTAGTAGGCGTCCATCTGGCGGGGGAGGGTGAGCAGGATCTGGCCGAGCTCGCGCAGCTCCTGCTGGGCCCGCTCGGCCCAGTTGCCGCTGGCCCGCTCGCGGTCGAGCAGCATGCGGGCGAAGGGGCGCAGCTCGGAGAACAGGTTGATGTCGGGGTTGAGCTCGGTGGCCAGGCCGCCGACCATGCTCAGGGCCCGCCCGAAGTACAGCAGATCCTGCGGGATCTGGAAGGGCAGGTCGTAGATGATGTCGCGGGTCTCGTCGAAGATCGCCTCGACGTCCATGTTGGTCATCTCGCGCATCGTCCGGTTGAAGGAGTAGCGCAGCATGATCTGCATGGCCTGGACGACCGGGCGCCGGTCGGCGCCGGGGAGGATCATGTTCAGCCGGTCGAGGGCGTCGACGATCCGCTCGGCGTCGTTGGTGGCCAGGCCGACCACGCCGCCGCGGATGGTGTCCATCGTCTGGGGGGGGAGCTCGCCCACCATGCCGAAGTCGATAAAGATCAGGGTGAAGGGCGTGCCGCGGGCCGGCGTCGCCCCGACCTCGCCGGTGAGCAGGCCGTTGAAGCCGTGCTCGGCGCCGGCCTTGCCGTTGGCGTGGCCGTTGGCGCCGGCATAGGCCGCGAGGGGCTGCGGGTCGACGCGGACGAACAGGTTGCCGGCGTGCGGGTCGGCGTGGAAGAAGCCGTCGATGAAGAACTGCTTGAGGTAGCAGTTGTTCAGGCGGGCGGCCAGCTCCTCGCGGCTGACGCCGAGGCCTTCCAGGGTCCGCAGGTCGTTGATCTTGATCCCGCTGATCCGCTCCATCACCAGGACGCGGCGGGCGCTCAGCTCGGGGATGGGCTCGGGGACGTAGATGCCGGGGTAGGCGGCGAAGTTTTCGCGGAAGCGCTGGGCGCTGCGCGCCTCCTGCTGGTAGTCCAGCTCCTGGACGAGCACCTTGGCGAACTCGGACAGCAGGGCCTCCAGATCGGCGCGGCGACGGATGGGCGGGTAGCCCTTGATCAGGCGCACCACCCAGGCGACGGCGCTCAGGTCCACCTCGATGATCTGCTCGATGTGCGGGCGCTGGACCTTGACCGCCACCTCGCGCCCGTCGTGGAGGGTGGCGAAGTGGACCTGGCCGAGCGACGCGGCGGCGACGGCCTCGGGCTCGAAGCGCTGAAACAGCTCGCTCGGGGGGGCGCCGAGGTCGGCGATGATCAGCTCCAGCACATGGCCGGCGGGGGCGGCCGGCACCTCGTCCTGGAGGCCGGCCAGCTCGCGGCGGACGGGCTCGGGGACGATGTCGGCGCGGGAGGACAGGAACTGGCCCAGCTTGATCTGCATGCCGCCGAGCTCAAGGGCCATGGCCCTGAAGCGGCGGGCGATCCGCGTCCAGCGCGGCATGGCCGAGCGGCGCACATACCAGCGCAGCAGGGTGAAGCGGGCCAGAAAGATGTCCCACAGGTAGACGTGGATCACCACGCCGAGGAAAAAGGCCGACACGCGCAGAAAGCGCTGGCGCGGTCGGAACTGCGGCGCCGCGTCGGGCCGGGGGAGCGCGGGCTGATCGGGGGCGGGCGGCTCGGCGGCCCGCGCTGCCATGTGCGTGTTCGTTGCCATGCTATCAGGATTATACCAGAAACGCCCCGCCGGGCGCGCCAGCGCGGCGGACCGACCCGCGGCGGAGCGGAAATTAAACCCTGAGACGGATACCCACGGGCGCCGACGGGTATACCATGGGTCAAGCAAGACCCGGGCCCGGGGCAGCCACCCGGCCCGCGCAACCGCCGCACCAGATTAAAGGATACCGATCGTCACCATGGCAATAGATAGCGTCCGTCTCCTCGCCGATAGCGCCGCGCAGCTGTGGCGGCAGCTGGCCCCCTTCAGCCCGATCGAGGCCCTGAGCAGCAGCGAGTGCTTCGACGAGTGGCTCGGCGCCGCCGGGCGGGCCAGCCTGGACGCCGCCGAGGAGCAGGCCCTGCGCCGCGACTACCGCCGCCTTTCCACCCTGATCGAGGAGATCGAAACGTTGGTCCGCTCGCGCGCTCGCGCCCTCGACCTCGTCCGGGCCAGGATCGACGAGCTGGAGCCGGCCCGCGCCCCGGCCGCCTGAGCCCGCCCCAGAGGAGGCCGGGCGCGACCCGTTCAAGCTATAGATACCGTTCGAGGCGCCCCCGCGGGCGCCTTTTCTAGTGCGCCTCATAGATGGGCCGGTTGACTCGCCCACCCCGCCGGGCTACAATGACCGGAGCGATTGTTTTTCTGCGCAGCGGAGCCACCCAAACAATGTTTGAAAGCCTTTCCGACCGTCTGCAGGCGGTGTTTCAAAAGCTTGGCAGCAAGGGCCGCCTCGACGAAGAGGATGTGCGCGAGGCGATGAAGCAGGTGCGGCTCGCCCTGCTCGAGGCCGACGTCAACTATAAAGTGGTCAAGGAGTTCGTGGCCAAGGTCACCGAGCAGGCGATCGGCGAGGAGGTGACGAAAAGCCTGACCCCGCACCAGCAGGTGGTCAAGATCGTCCACCAGGAGCTGATCAACCTCCTTGGCAACGAGAACGCCCCGCTCCAGGAGGCCCGCCCCGGCCCGACGGTGATCCTGCTCGTCGGCCTCCAGGGCACCGGCAAGACGACGCTCTCGGCCAAGCTGGCCCTGCACCTGCGCAAAAAGGGCCGCCGGGTCATGCTCGCCGCCTGTGACGTGTACCGCCCGGCCGCCATCACCCAGCTCCAGACGCTCGGCAAGCAGCTCAACGTGCCCGTTTATAGCGAGGGCACCGACGCGAAGCCGCCCGAGATCGCGGCGCGGGCCCTGGAGCAGGCCCGGCGCGACAACATGAACGTCCTGATCGTCGACACCGCCGGCCGGCTTCAGATCGACGAGCCCCTGATGGCCGAGCTGGAGCAGATCGAGGAGCGGGTCCACCCCACCGAGCGCCTGCTTGTCGTCGACGCGATGACCGGTCAGGAGGCGGTGCGCGTCGCCGACAGCTTCAACCAGCGCGTCAACCTGACCGGCCTGGTGATGACCAAGATGGACGGCGACGCCCGCGGCGGCGCGGCCCTGTCGGTGCGCTCGGTCACGGGCGTGCCGATCAAGTTCATCTCCAGCGGCGAAAAGATCGATACCAACACCCTTGAGCCCTTCCACCCTGACCGGCTGGCCTCGCGCATCCTCGGCATGGGCGACATGCTGTCGCTGATCGAGAAGGCCGAGCAGATGTACGACGCCGAGCAGGCCAAGGCGATGGAGAAGAAGCTGCGCAAGGGCAAGTTCGACTTCGAGGACTTCCTGAACTCCATGCAGCAGATGCGCAAGCTCGGCCCGCTCCAGCAGATCCTGGGCATGATCCCCGGCATGGGCCAGCTCGCCCGCAACGAGGAGCTGCTCGACGAGCGCCAGCTCAAGCGGGTCGAGGCGATCATCTTCTCGATGACCCCGGCCGAGCGGCGCAACCCCGAGATCATCAAGAACAGCCGGCGGGCCCGCATCGCCCGCGGCAGCGGCACCACCGAGCAGGACGTGGGCCAGCTGATCAAGCAGTTCCAGCAGATGCAGCGCATGATGAAGGAGATCGCCGGCGGCGCCGGCGGCAAGCCCGGCCGCGGCAAGGGCGGCAAGGGCGGGCGCGGCGGCCGCGGCCCCGGCGGCCCCGGCGGCCCCGGCGGCCTCGACATCAACGAGATCATGAAGCGGCTGCGGTAGGGGCAGCTTGACGCCGCGCGGCGCGCGATACCGCCTTGACGGATCGGGCGCCGCGCGGTACCATACCCGGCACCCAGAGGCCGGACTATTCGAAGATGCACGGCAGCGCCGCCCGCACCCCCCGCTCTGTGGCCATCCGCACCGCGACTACGGACGTTGCCACGCCATGCCCGACGCTCATGGCCGGGGCCACTTTGGCGGCCCGCCCTTCGACGGCTACCTGCTCGACGCCGCGTACGATGAAATGTTCGCGCCGTCCGGCGAGCTGCGCCCGCACTATGCCCGGCTCCACCAGCGGCTGCTTGAGCTGTCCCCCGCCGACCTGCAGCAGCGCCAGCGCTACGCCGACCTGACCTTTCTCAACCAGGGCATCACCTTCACCGTCTACGGCGAGGCCGAGGGCACCGAGCGGATCTTCCCCTACGACCTGCTCCCCCGAATCATCACCGCCGCCGAGTGGGCCACGATCGAGGTCGGGCTGCGCCAGCGCATCACCGCGCTCAACCTGTTCCTCCAGGACATCTACCACGAGGGCCGCATCCTCGCCGACCGGGTGGTGCCGCGCGAGCTGGTCTACACCTGCCAGCACTTCCGCCGCGAGATGCGCGGGGTCAAGGTGCCGCGCGGCTCCTATGTGTCCGTGGTCGGCACCGACCTGATCCGCCTCCCCGACGGCCGCTTCGCCGTGCTGGAGGACAACCTGCGCGTGCCCAGCGGCGTGAGCTACATGCTCACTAACCGCCAGGTGATGAAGCGGGCCTTCCCGCGCATGTTCGCCAACTATGGTGTCCGCCCGATCGACCACTACGGCCAGGCTTTGCTCACCACCCTGCGCTCGCTGGCCCCGCCCCACCAGCCCGAGCCGACGATCGTCATCCTCACCCCCGGCGTCTACAACTCGGCCTACTTCGAGCACACCTTTCTGGCCCGGCTCATGGGGATCGAGCTCGTCGAGGGGCGCGACCTGTTCGTCCACAACAACATTGTCTATATGCGCACCACCGCCGGCCCGCGGCGGGTGGATGTGATCTACCGGCGCATCGACGACGACTTCCTCGACCCGCTGGCCTTTCGCCCCGACTCGATGCTCGGCGTGCCCGGCCTGCTGAACGCCTTCCGCGCCGGCACGGTGGCCCTGGCTAATGCGATCGGCACCGGCGTCGCCGACGACAAGGCGGTCTACGCCTATGTGCCGGCGATCATCCGCTACTACCTGGGCGAGGAGCCGATCCTGCCCAACGTCGAGACCTACCTGTGCGAGGACCAGCGCCAGCGGGCGTATGTGCTGGAGCACCTCGACGAGCTGGTGGTCAAGGCGGTCGGCGAGTCGGGCGGCTATGGCATGCTGATCGGCCCCCACAGCACGGCCGAGCAGCGCGAGCGCTTTCGCGAGGCGATTCTGGCCAACCCGCGCAACTACATCGCCCAGCCCACGCTCAGCCTGTCGCGCTCGCCCTGCTTCGTCGACGGGCGGGTCGAGCCGCGCCACGTCGACCTGCGGCCCTACATCCTGTTCGGCGAGCAGGTGACGATCGTCCCCGGCGGGCTGACCCGGGTGGCCCTGCGGCGCGGCTCGCTGGTGGTCAACTCGTCCCAGGGCGGCGGCAGCAAGGACACGTGGGTGCTGTTCGAGTAGACGAGGAAACGGATCGACCCATTGGCAAGCCCCAGGTTTCCGCTCCCGCGCCTGGCCGCCCTGCTGCTGGTTGTGGCCATGCTCGGGCCGCTCGCCGCAGGCCCGCCCGCCCGCTCGGCCCCGCCGGCGCCCCAGGTCGTCGGCGGGACGGACGTGCCCGACCCGAACCCGTATGTGTGGCAGGTTTCGATCGGCACCGGCGACGCGCCCTACGCCGGTCACCGCTGCGGGGGGTCGCTGGTGGCCCCGCGCTGGGTGCTCAGCGCCGGCCACTGCTTCCGGGCGAGCGAGGTGGGCGACCCGTCGCGCCTCCGCGTGGTGGTGGGCGCGCGGACGCTCAGCCAGGCGGTGCCGGAGCAGATCCGGCAGGTGCGGCGGGTGGTGGTCCACCCCGGCTTCGACCTGCTGACGCTCGACGACGACCTGGCCCTGGCCGAGCTCGACGCCCCGGCCGCGGCCCCCGCCGCGCCCATCGCGCTGGCGTCGCCCGCCGAGGACGCAACCCTTGGCGCCCCTGGGGTTCTCGCCACGCTGACGGGCTGGGGCGGCCTGAAGGGCTACGGGCCGGGGGAGCCGGGCCCGCCAGGCGGGCAGGCATACGCCGACACGCTCCAGTTGGTCGCGCTGCCCGTGCTCGACCCGGATGTGTGCGCCGCGGTGTTCGGGCCGATCGACGCGGGCCGCAAGCTGTGCGCGGGCTACGAGGAGGGCGGCAGGGACTCCTGCGAGGGCGACAGCGGCGGCGCCCTCGTGGCGTCCGCGGGGGGCGGCGCCCCCCGCCAGATCGGGATCGTCAGCTCGGGGATCGGCTGCGCCGCGCCGAGCTACCCGGGGCTGTACACCCGGGTCGCGCCGTACGCCGGATGGGTCCGTTCGGTGATCGCGCCGCTGCCGCTGACGGCGCGGCTGTTCCTGCCCCAGCTCGGGCGCTGAGGCGCGGCGGGGGCGGCGTGGCAGGCCGTCCGGCCCGCACGAACAACCAGGGGGAAGGGCATGCTTTCACGGGTGGCCGATAGCCTGTACTGGATGAGCCGCTACCTGGAGCGGGCCGAGCACACGGCGCGCCTGCTCAGCGTCGGCCTGAACCAAACCCTCGACCAGCCGGCCCAGTCGGCGGCGGCGCGCTGGGCCCGGCTGCTCGCCAGCCTCCACGCCGTTCTGCCCAGCGACGACGACCCGTTCGCGATCACGCGGGCCCTGACCTTCGACCCGGCCCTCCCCGGCTCGATCGTGGCCTGCGTCGCCCTGGCCCGCGACAACGCGCGCCAGGTGCGCGAGCAGATCAGCTCGGAGATGTGGGAGCAGCTGAACCGGCTGTACCTGCGGGTGAAGGAGGCGAGCAGCGTCGCCGCCTGGGAGGGCGACCCGCAGGAGTTCTTCCAGTCGGTCAAGGAGGGCGCCCACCTGTTCCAGGGCATCACCGACGCGACGATGACCCACGGCGAGGGCTGGTACTTCATCCAGGTCGGGCGCTACCTGGAGCGGGCCGGGGCCACCGCCAACCTGCTCGACGTATACTTCCAGCCCTTTCTGGAGCCGGTCGCCGAGGGCCAGCCCGCCCACGAGTACAACGACTGGGCCGGCCTGCTCAAATCCTGCACGGCCTTCGAGGCGTACTGCAAGGTGTACACGGCCGACGTGCAGCCCAAGACCGTGGCGGAGTTCTTGCTGCTCCACGGCGAGTGCCCGCGCTCCGTGCGCTTCGCGGCCGACCGGGTGCAGCGCGGGCTCCAGGCGATCGCCCAGGCCACCGGCTCGCGCAGCGCCGGGCGGGCCGAGCGGCTGGCGGGGCGGCTGCGGGCCGGGCTGGACTACGGCCAGGTCGACGAGATCCTGGCCGAAAGCATGCACGCGTACCTGGTGAACATCCAGCGGCAGTGCGCCGCCATCCACGGCGGGATCTACCAGGCCTATATCGCCTACCCGGTCGAGACTGCGCTCGCCCAGGTGACGAGCAACCAGTGACGGTATGTACTACTCCATCCTCCACAAGACGCGCTTCCGCTACAGCGCCTCGGTGAGCGAAAACGTCACCGAGGTGCGTATGCAGCCCCGCAGCGAGGGCACGCAGCGCTGCCTCCAGTTCAAGCTCGTCACCAGCCCGGCCGCGCGCTCCAGCAGCTACCAGGACTGCTACGGCAACGCGGTCCACCACTTCGACATCCCGGCGGCCCACCGCCAGCTCACGATCACCGCCGAGTCGATCGTGGTCTTCACCGAGCCGCCCGAGCTGCCCCCGCGCCTGGCCCCCGAGAGCTGGGCCGACCTCGACGCGCTCACGGATCGCGAGGATTTCTGGGACTTTTTGGCGCCGAGCCACTTCGCCCGCCCCGCACCCCTGCTCGACGGCCTGGCCCGCGAGTTCGACCTGCGCCGGCGCGACGACCCGCTCAGCCTGCTGCGCGAGATCACCGCCCGCATGGCTGACACCTTCGCCTACGCCCCCCAGACCACCCGCGTCGACTCGCCGATCGACGAGGCCCTCGCCGCCCGCCGCGGCGTCTGCCAGGACTACGCCCACGTCATGATCGCCCTTGTCCGGCCCCTCGGCATCCCCTGCCGCTACGTCAGCGGCTACCTGTTCCACCGCGTCCAGGACCGCGACCGCTCGTCCCAGGACGCCACCCACGCCTGGGTCGAGGCGATGCTCCCCGGCCTCGGCTGGGTCGGCTTCGACCCGACCAACAACCTCGTCGTGCGCGACCGCCACATCCGCGCCGCCGTCGGCCGCGACTACGCCGATGTGCCGCCCACCCGCGGCGTCTACAAGGGCAAGGCCGAGAGCACCCTCGACGTCGGCGTCAAGGTCATGCCCACCGAGGCCCCCATCCCCGACGAGGAGCTCCCCCTGACCGGCGCCGGCACCACCGTCCCCGCCGACCCCGACGCCCTCCAGGACCAGCAGACGCAGCAGCAGTAAACCTCCCCCGCCACCTTCTTCTCAGATCAGCCGCGCCCGCACCGGGCGCTCGGCGGCGAGCGGGAGGCGGACGGTGAAGGTGCAGCCGGCGCCCGGCCGGCTCTCGACCTCGGCCGAGCCGCCCATCGCCTCGCACAGCCGGCGCACCAGGTACAGCCCCAGGCCCGTGCCACGCCCGCCCCCGCGCCAGTTGAGATCCCAGATCCGCGGCAGCAGATCGGGCGCGATCCCCGGGCCGCTGTCGGCGACGCTGTAGGCCAGCGCCCCGTCGAGCAGGGCGGCGCGCAGGACGACGCGCCCCTGACCGCCGTGGACGATGGCGTTGCTGACCAGGTTGAGCAGAATCTGCTGCACCCGCACCGGGTCGCCGACGGCCGCCGGCAGCCCGTCCGCCGGTTCGACGACGAGCGCCAGCCCATGCTCGGCGGCATGGCCCGCGCACAGGTCGGCCACCTCGGCCAGGAGATCCGCGGGGCCGTAGGGCTCGCTGGCCAGCAGCAGGTTGCCGTGGGCGGCCTGGCTGACGTCGAGCAGGTCGTTGGCCAGGCGGTGCATGAAGCGCGAGGAGGCGCCGATGCGGCCGACCGCCGCGCGCTGGCCGTCGTTCAGGGGGCCGAGCACACCGTGGGCGAGCATGTCGGCGTAGCCGCGGATGCTGGTCAACGGAGTGCGTAAGTCGTGGGCGGCGGTGCGCAGCAGAAGGTCGCGCTCGTCGATCGCGCTGAGGGCCACCGCGAGGTCCTCCGCCGTTTCGCGCTCCACCCGCACGGCCGCCCGGTGGGCCAGCTCGCGCTCGAGCAGGCGGGCGAGCTGCTGGGCGAGGATCTCCATCGCGTGGAGCTGATCCTGGCTAAACTGCTGCGGCTCGGGGTCGAGCAGGCAGAAGGAGCCGAGCAGCTCGCCGTCGTCGCGCAGCAGGGGCACGCCGAGGTAGGAGCCGATGGTGAAGTCGGTGCGCGTGGCGACGTTGGCCACCCGCGGGTCCTGGGCCGCGTCGTGGACCACCATGGGGGCGCTGTCGGCGCGCACATACTGGCAGAACGTTTCCTCGAGGGGCACGACGCCCCCGGCGGGGATGTTGCAGCCGTTGTCGTCCCACGAGCCGAGCACCTCCATCACCTCGCTGTCGAGGCGGGAGATAAAGGCGCTGCGGACGCCCGTGAGGCGGGCCGCCGTGCTCAGGTAGACGGCCGTGGCCTCGGCGAAGCTGCTGAAGCGGGTGCTGACGAGCCGCGCCAGCGTGGCGAGCAGCGCGGCTGGGGCGACGGTGGTTGAGGCGGCGGGGGCATCGAGCATGGGCGTGGCTCCCTGGCTTCACGAAGGGGTGGGTGAGCGCGAGGGCGGCGGTCACAGTACTTCGGCGTGTCGATAGTTAGCGTACCACAACTATTTGCGGTAGAAGCAAGCCCCCTGCTTAAAACTTTGTTATCTTCCGCCAGCGGCGCTCAGGCGCCAGTCGTAGGGGGTGAAGGCGAGGTCGACCTCGGGGCAGGCGAGCAGGCCGCGGCGGCGCTCGTCGTCGGGGAGGTGGGCGGCGACGAAGCGGACGAGGCCCTCGTGGCCGCCGAAGTCGCCGGCGTACCAGTCGAGCAGCTGGGAAAGGGTGAGCAGGCCGCGGGCCCGGTCGAAGGACACCCCCGCCGCGACAAAGCCGCGGGCGGCCGTGTCGAGCTGGGCGTCGAGGCGGGCGGCGTCGTAGGCGGCGATCGGGGGGCAGGAGCGGGCGGCGCAGTTGAGCGCGAAGTGGATGCGCGGGTCGGCGGCGCGCAGGCTGGCGACGAGGCCGCGGTAGGCGGCGTAGGCCGGGCCGCCCGCCAGCGCCCCGTAGTCCACCCGCGCGCCGTCGTCGCTGATCGCCTCCGCCTTCAGCGCTGCGAGGGCCGCGCGCAGGTTGATCAGCTCGTTCATCGGTGGTGTGTGCTGGGTGTGCCGTTCCTGTTGCACCATACCACGGCTTGCGGGGGCGCACAATGGCCGGGGCTGCTACCGACCCAGCATCAGTGCGGCCGGAAGGGCGGCGCTGGTTTCCTCCCCACGATACAATCTTCTGAGAGCCACGGGGTGGCCGCGGCTGCGGTACAATAGCCGTATGCGCGTGCTGCTGATCTCAACCTACGAGCTCGGGCACCAGCCCTTCGGCCTGGCCTCGCCGGCGGCGTGGCTGCGGCGTGCGGGGGCCGAGGTGGCCTGCGTCGACACGGCGGTGCAGCCCTTGGACCGGGAGGCCGCCGCGGCCGCCGGCCTGATCGGGGTGTATGTGCCGATGCACACAGCCACCCGCCTCGCGGCCGAGCTGCTGCCCGGGCTGCGCCGGCTGGCCCCGCGGGCGACGATCGTCTGTTACGGGCTGTACGCCCCCCTCAACGCCGGCCTCCTGCGAGGCCTGGGCGCCGACGCGGCGGTGGGCGGCGAGTTCGAGGCGGCCCTGGTCGAGATCTACCGCGGCCTCGCGGAGGGGCGCCCCCCAGCGGCGGAGCAGGTGCGGCTGGAGCGGATCGCCTTTGTGCCGCCCGACCGGGCCGGCCTGCCCGGGCCGGCCGCGTACGCCGGGCTGGTCACCCCGGAGGGACAGCGCGCCGCGGGCTACACCGAGGCCAGCCGCGGCTGCAAGCACACCTGCCGCCACTGCCCGATCGTCCCCGTCTACGGCGGGCGGTTCCGCGTGGTGCCGCGGGAGGTGGTGCTGGCCGACGTGCGCCAGCAGGTGGCACAGGGCGCGCGCCACATCACCTTCGGCGACCCGGACTTTCTCAACGGCCCGGGCCACGCCCTGCCGCTCGTGCGCGCCCTCCACGCCGAGCACCCCGGCGTCACCTACGACGTCACGATCAAGGTCGAGCACCTGCTGCGCCACGCCGCGCTCCTGCCCGAGCTGCGGGCCACCGGCTGCGTCCTCGTCACCAGCGCGGTCGAGGCTCTCGACGACGGCATCCTCGCCCGCCTCGACAAGCGCCACACCCGCGCCGACGTCGCCCGCGCGGCGGGGCTGCTCCGCGACGCCGGGCTCGCGCTCAACGCGACCTTTGTCGCCTTCACCCCCTGGACGACCCGGGCCGTCTACCGCGACTTTCTGGCCGGCGTCGCCGAGCTCGGCCTGGTCGACAGCGTGGCCCCGATCCAGTACGCCATCCGCCTGCTCGTCCCCGCCGGCTCCCGGATGCTGGAGCTGGAGGAGCTGCGCGCCCTGGCCGGCCCGTTCGACCCCGCGGCCCTCGCCCACCCCTGGCGCCACCCCGACGAGGCCATGGACCGGCTCCAGCGCGCCGCGATGCGTCTGGCCCAGGGCAGCGCGCCCCGCGCCGAGGGCCGGGCCGAGTTTTTTGCCCGCCTGCTCGATCTGGTCGAGGCCCAGATCGGCGCCGCGCCCCGCCCGCCCCTGCGCCACCTCGTCCCCCGCCCGCCCATCCCCTACATGAGCGAGCCGTGGTACTGCTGAGCGGAGCCCGCCGAGGGGCAGTTGGCCCCTGAGTATGTGTGAGAGGGAAAGAGGGGGACAAGGGGGCGTTGTCTGACAGGCGAGAACAGCTATGGATGATCGTGCGAGTGGAGCGGTGCTGCTCCTGACGACGCCCTCCTCCTACCGCCTGCCGGCCTTTCTCGACGCTGCCGGGCGGCTCGGCGTCGCGACGGTTGTGGCCGAGGATACGCCGAGGGCCCTGGCCGGGCGGGCCAGGGACCGGGTGGAGCTGGACTTCGCGGATCTGGAGGCGGCGATCGGTGCGGTGGTGGAGCTAGCGGCTCGTGCGCCGTTGGCGGCGATCATTGCCGTGGACGATAGCGGGGCGCTGCTGGCGGCGCGGGCGAGCGCGGTTCTCGGGCTGCCCCACAACAGCCCCGAGTCGGCCGAGGCGGCGCGCGACAAGCACGTGATGCGCGCCGCCTTCGCCCGCGCCGGGGTGCCTTCGCCGGCGTTCCGCCTGTGCTCGACTGGCGACGACCTTGAGGCCCTGGCCCGCGCGGTGCCCTACCCCTGCGTGGTCAAGCCGCTGCGCCTGAACGGCAGCCGCGGCGTTATCCGCGCCGACGACCCGGAAAGCTTCGTGGCGGCGGCCCGGCGGATTGGCCGCCTGCTCGACCGGCTGGAGGGGCCGGGGCCGCACCCGTTCCTCGCTGAAACCTTCATCCCCGGCTTCGAGGTGGCCCTGGAGGGGCTGATCGACCGCGGGCGGCTCCAGGTGCTCGCCCTCTTCGACAAGCCCGACCCGCTCGACGGTCCCTTTTTCGAGGAGACGATCTACGTCACCCCCTCGCGGCTGGCGCCGGGGGTGCAGGCGGCGATCGTGGAAACGGCGGCGCGGGCGGCGGCGGCCGTGGGCCTCCAGCGCGGGCCGCTCCACGCCGAGCTGCGCGTGAACGAGCGCGGGCCCTGGATGGTGGAGCTGGCGGGGCGCACGATCGGCGGGCTGTGCTCGCGCACGCTCCAGTTCGGCACCGACGCCTCGTTGGAGGAGCTGATCCTGCGCCAGGCGGCCGGCCTGCCGATCGAGTCGCTGAGCCGGGCCGGGAGCGCCGGCGGGGTGATGATGATTCCGATCTCGCAGCCCGGCGTGCTGCGCGGGGTGGCCGGGCAGGAGGAGGCGCGGGCGGTGTCGGGCGTCGAGGACGTCGAGATCACGGCGCCCCTGAACTACCCGCTCGTCCCGCTGCCCGAGGGCGACAGCTACCTCGGCTTTATCTTCGCCCGCGGCGCTGAGCCCGCCGCCGTCGAGGCCGCCCTGCGCGCGGCCCACGCCCGGCTCAGCTTTCGGGTGCTGCCAGAGATCCCGATCGTTTAATCGCGGCGGCACCCGACACAAGGCCACCGCAACCCCCCGCACCTCTGCGGTTCGCCCGCCGAGCGCCTACTTCCGGCGTGGGGCCCCGCCCTTGGCCGGGCGGGCGGTTGGGGGCGACCAGCCCTCGGGGACGCGGGCGTTCTCGCCGAAGAAGAACTCCTCCATCTGCTGCATGAGGATCTTCTGGGCGTTCGGGTCGCCGAGGCTGAGCCCGTAGTGGTTGATAATGAGCGTCGCCTGGGCCGGCCACAGGCGCCACGCCTCCTGCGAGATATGCTCGTAGATCCGCTCGCCGAGCGGGCCGGGGAAGGGCGGCCGCTCCAGACCGGGCAGCTCGCGCCCCAGCTTCGCGCACATGACCATCCGTGCCATAAGGCTACCTCTTCGCTCTCTATGCAGATCCAACGCGCAGATGACGCTCGCGACCTCACCGCCTCGCTCATTATACCTGAGTGCCGCCCGGCCGTGCCCCTGCGCCTGGGGCGTGTTGCAACTTGCCTGCCCCAATGCGCTTGATCTTCTTCGGCATGCCCGGCCGCCTTTCGGGCCCGCCGCTTACCGCCCTGCTCGAGGCGGGCTTCGACGTGGCCGCCGTGGTGCTGCCCGCCCCCGCGGGCGCCCCGCCCCTCGTGCCGCTGCCCGGCCTCGCCGCCCCGGCCGGCCTGCCCCTGGCCGGCCCTCCGCCATCGCTGCTCCAGATCGCCGCCCGCCGCGGCATTCCCGCCATCGCCGCGGGCAGGATCGGGGCGGACGCCCTCGCCGCTGAGATCGGACGGCTGGGCGCCGGGCTGGCCTGCGTCGTCTGCTGGCCCTGGCGGCTGCCGCCGGGGCTGCTCGCGGCGCCGCGCCACGGCTTTCTCAACCTGCACCCCTCGCTCCTCCCCGACCTGCGGGGCCCCGAGCCGCTGTTCTGGGCCTTCCGCTCGGGCGCCGAGCGCACGGGGGTGACGGTTCACGCGATGGACGAGGAGCTCGACACCGGCCCGATCGCGCTCCAGGCTGAGCTGGCGCTCCCGGCCGGGATCACGGGGGACGAGGCCGAGCGGCGAGCGGCCGACCTCGGGGCGAGGCTGCTGGTCGAGGCGGTCCGGGGGATCGGCGCGGGCGCCCTCGCCCTCCGACCCCAGGGCGCCGGCGGGCGCTTCCTGCCCGGCCCGACCCCCGCCGACTTCGCGATCGACCTGGCCTGGCCGGCCCGCCGGGCCTTCGCCTTTATGCGCGGCACCGCCGACTGGGGCATGCCCTTCCCCGTCGAGCTGCCGGGCGGCCCCCTCCTGCTCGGCGAGGCTGCCGGCTACGACCCGGGCGCCAGCCTCGGGCGGGCCCACGAGCGCGCCGGCGACCTCGTCCGGCTCCAGCTTTCGCCGGGAGTGCTGGTCGCCCGCCTCGCCTCTCTCGGCTAGGGGCGGGGGTGCAGGCAGAACTCCCGGCTACCGCTCGGAGCGGCGGTCGTCGCGGCGGGGGTTGGTGCGCTCCTGGCGGGGGGCGTCGCGGCGGCCGCGGCACTTGGGGCACTTGGTGGGCTCGTTGAGGAAGCCCTTGTCGGCGTAGAACTCCTGCTCGCCGGCGGTGAAGATAAAGGTGGCGCCGCAGTTGCGGCACACCAGCTCCATGTCTTTATAGAAGGGCATAGGGGGTGTTGCGGCCGCCGGGCCACCCGTCGTGCCGCCGTGGGCGCCGACGCGGGCGCGGGGATAAACCGTTGTGGCTGTATTCTAGCATGTCGCGCCGCCCGGCGCACGGCCGCGCCGATGGCACAATCTTCATCCCGGGTGGCCCGATCGATCGCCTCCGCGCGGGCCGGCTGCGCTATCGTTGGGCTGAGCCGCGGCGCGCCGACGCCGCGCCAGCCGCCGACGAAGGAGCAGCGTATGGTCAGCGTCGACCTGCCGGCCGCCGCGGGGAGCGAAACTGCCTCCCCTGCGCTTTTCATCATCTCGGGGGGCGCCGGCGCCCTCGGCAAGCACGTCGCCCGCATCGCCCTGTCGCAGTTCCCCGGGCTCAACCTGCCGGTCGTCGTCATCCCGCAGGTCAGCCGCCGCGAGCAGCTCCCCGCGATCATGGAGCAGATCAGCGCCCGCGGCGGCACGGTCATCCACACCATGGTCGACCCGGCCATGCGCGCGGAGCTGGCCGCCCAGGCCGCCGAGCGTGGCATCGCGCTGATCGACACGATCGGCCAGCCCCTCGCGCAGATCGGCGCCCTGTGCGGGCGCGCGCCCCTCGGCCAGCCGGGGCTGTATCAGCGCCAGCACGAGGTTTACCTGGAGCGGATCAAGGCGATCGAGTACACCGTCGACCACGACGACGGGCGCAACCCACACGAGCTCGACCAGGCCGAGGTCGTCCTCGCCGGCGTCTCGCGGGTCGGCAAGACGCCCCTGAGCATCTACCTGTCGGTGCTCGGCTGGAAGGTGGCGAACGTGCCGCTGGTAAAGGAGATCCCGCCGCCGCGCGAGCTGTTCGCGATCGACCGGCGGCGCGTGGTCGGCCTGACGATCGACATCGACGTGCTCAGCCACCACCGGCACTGGCGCCAGCAGGCCTTTGGCGGCGGCGTGCGCGGCTACGCCGACCCGGACCAGCTGGAGGAGGAGCTGATCGCCGCGCGGCGCGTCTTCCGCCAGGGCGGCTTCCCCGTGGTCAACGTCACCAACCGCCCGATCGAAGAAACGGCCGACCAGGTGATCGCCCTGGTCAGCCGCTGGTTCGAGCAACGTGTGGACCGGTAGGCTCGCCTACGCCTCCTTGAGCCGGGCCTGGTACTGCTTGCGGAACTTGGCCACCTTGGGGGCGACGACGAACTGGCAGTAGGGCTGGCGGCCGTTGCGCGCGAAGTACTCCTGGTGGTAGTCCTCGGCCGGGTAGAAGCGGTCGAAGGCCGTCACCTCGGTCACGATCGGGTCGCGGAACTGGCCGGACTCGTTCAGCTCGGCGATCAGCTCCTCGGCCACCCGGCGCTGCTCCTCGCTGTGGTAGAAGATCGCCGAGCGGTACTGCGGCCCGACGTCGTTCCCCTGGCGGTTGAGCGTCGTCGGGTCGTGGGTGCTGAAGAACACCTCCAGCACGTCGCGCGCGCTGATCGTCGTCGGGTCGAACGCCACCTGCACCACCTCGGCGTGGCCGGTGTCGGCGTTGCAGACCTGCTTGTAGGTCGGGTTGACGACGTGGCCGCCGGAGTAGCCCGACACCACATCGCTCACGCCCTGGAGCTGATCGTAGACCGCTTCGGTGCACCAGAAGCAGCCGCCCCCCAGGGTGATCACCTCGCGGCCGGCGCCTGTGTCGCTCATAATCCTATCCTCTGTGCTGCGCCCGGCCCGGGCCCGGGCAGATGTTGATCCGCTGGCCTATCCTCAGTCTACCCAATTTGCCCCGCCGGGGCAACGGCCCGCGCAAGGGGCGCCGGGCGGCTGACGGATGCGGCACTGCTACAGTCCTGCCAACCCCCGCTGTGTTACACCAGCGCCACATCCGCCGCCCGACCGAGCGGCGCCGCGCCTCGCGGATGAGGCGCCCCCAGCTCGCCATCGGCTACAATCCCCGGTACGGCGCCCCCCGGTCCCCCGCACCCCGCGCCCGGAAAGAGGTGGCCTATGTCGGCGATTCTTGTCCGCGACCTGCAGAAGCGCTTCGTGACCCGCCAGAAGGCGGCCGGCCTGGCCGGCAGCCTGCGCGCCCTCATCCGCCCCGACACGCGCGAGGTGGCGGCGGTGCGCGGCATCTCCTTCGAGATGGAGCCCGGCGAGCTGCTCGGCTTTATCGGGCCGAACGGCGCCGGCAAGTCGACCACGATCAAGATCCTGACCGGCATCCTCCACCCCAGCGCGGGCGAGGCCAGCGTGCTCGGCCACGTGCCCTGGCGCGAGCGGCGCGCCCTGGCCCACAAGATCGGCACCGTGTTCGGCCAGCGCCCGCAGCTCTGGTACCACCTGCCCGCCCTGGACACCTTTTACCTGTTTGGCAAGATCTACGAGCTGGACGACCGGGAGGTGCGCGCACGCGTGAAGCTGCTCGCCGAGGCCTTCGAGATTGAGGATCTGCTCAGCACGCCGGTGCGCAAGCTCAGCCTGGGCCAGCGCATGCGCTGCGAGGTGGCCGCGTCGCTGCTGCACCGCCCGCGCCTGCTGCTGCTCGACGAGCCCTCGATCGGGCTCGACGTGGTCGCCAAGCAGCGCATCCGCGACACCATCCGGCGCATGAGCGAGGTGGAGGGCGTCGGCGTGCTGCTCACCTCCCACGACGCTGGCGACATCGAGGCCCTGTGCCGGCGCGTGATCGTCGTCAACCACGGCCAGATCGTCTACCAGGACAAGGTTTCGGCGCTCAAGCGGGCCTACCTGACCTCCAAGCTGGTGGAGGTGCGCTACGCCGAGGCCATCCCCGACGACTTCGCCGTGCCCGGCGCCGAGCTGATCAAGGCCGGCCGCTACGGGGCCAAGCTGCGCTTTGACACCAGGGCCACGCCCGCCGAGGCCCTGATCGCCCGCCTGGCCGCGATCGGCGGCCTGGTCGACATCACCATCTCCGACCCCTCGCTGGAGGAGGTGATCCGCGCGATCTACGAGGCGCAGGCTGTGGAGGAGGTGCCGGCGTGAGCGCGCGCACACTGGCAAAATACTGGGCGATCTTCAAGACCCAGCTGATCAGCAGCGCGGCCTACCCGCTCGACATGGCGGCGCGCAGCCTGGCGATCGTGCTCTTCATGACCGTCTTCTTCGGGCTGTGGCGGGCCACCTACGAGGCCCAGGGCGCCGCGCGGATCGCGGGGCTGTCGCTCAGCGACACGCTGTGGTACCTGATGGTCGCGGAAACGATCGTGCTCAGCCGGCCGCGGATGGCCCAGCAGATCGCCCAGCAGGTGAAGGATGGCTCGATCGCCTACCTGCTGAACAAGCCCTACAGCTTTCTGCTCTACCAGGCCGCCTCCAGCCTCGGCGACAGTGCGCTGCGCATGCTGTTCAATGCGGTGGCGGGGGGCGCCGTCGTCTGGCTGATGGTCGGGCCGCCCCCGGCGCCGTGGGGGCTGCCGCTGGTGCTGGTGGCGATGGGGCTGGGCTGGCTGATCGACTTCTGCGTGGCCGCCCTGCTCGGGCTGACCGCCTTTTTCGCGGAGGAGGTGGCGGCCTTCGAGTGGATCTACAACAAGGTGCTGTTTCTGCTCGGGGGGCTGCTGATCCCGCTCGACTTCTTCCCCGACTGGCTCCAGCGCGTGGCCCACGCCCTGCCCTTCGCGGCCGCGATCTACGGCCCGGCCCGCCTGTTCGTCAGCCCCGACGTGGGCGCCTTCTGGTCGCTGCTGGCGGTGCAGCTCGGGTGGCTGGCCGGGCTGAGCCTGCTGGCAAGCCTGGCGTACCGGCGCGGGGCGGCCTTCCTATCGATCAACGGGGGGTGAGCGATGCGGCGCGAGCTTTCGTTCCTGGCCGCGCTCTGGCGGGCCAACCTGCAGGCGGCGATGGAGTTTCGGGCGGCCTTCCTCACCCAGGTGGCCGGCATGGTGCTGAACAACGGCCTGTACTTCCTGTTCTGGGTGCTGTTCTTCGACCGCTTCGAGCAGGTGCGCGGCTACGGCCTGCGCGACATGGCGCTGCTCTTCGGGGTGGCGGCGTGCAGCTTCGGCCTCGGCGTCTACCTGTTCGGCAACGTCATCAACCTGGCCGAGATCATCAGCGAGGGCCGGCTCGACTACTACCTGGCCCTGCCGCGGCCCGCGCTGCTCCACGCCCTGGCCAGCCGCAGCGTCGCCAGCGGCCTCGGCGACTTCTGCTACGGCCTAGTCAGCTTTCTCGCGGTCGGGCCGCACACCTTCGGCGGCGCGGCCCGCTTTCTCCTCGCGGTCGTCTGCGGGACGGCCGTCTTCGTGGGCTTTCTGGTGCTGGTGAACAGCCTGGCCTTCTGGATGGGCGGCGCGAAGGAGGTGAGTGGGCAGGCCCTCGGCGCCCTGATCACCTTCGCCATCTACCCCGTGACCCTGTTCGACGGCACGGCCCGGCTGCTCCTGTTCACCGTCATGCCGGCCGCGCTCATGGGCTCCGTCCCGGCGGCCTTTGTGCGCGGCTTCGGCTGGGCCGAGCTGGGCCTCATGGCCGCCGGCTCGGCCACCTTCCTCGCGCTGGCCGTCCTCGTCTTCCACCACGGGCTGCGCCGCTACGAGAGCGGGAGTGCGATCACGACCCAGTCCTGAGCCGGACGGCGCGCAATGCAGCGCCGCTTCGCGCCCTGCGCTAGAAGGCCAGCCGGCGTTGGCGCAGGGCGATGCTCTGGAGCAGGCCGACCGCGATCAGGCTGGTGATCATAAAGGTGCCGCCGGCCGAGACGAGCGGCAGGGGGAGGCCGGTGACGGGGAGGATGCTCAGGTTCATGCCGATGTTGATCACCACGTGCGACAGCAACATCCCGAACACGCCGAGGGCGATCAGGCGGCCGAAGCTGTCGCGGGACTTGCCGGCGATCGAAAGCGCCTGCCAGAGCAGGGCGCCCTGGAAGGCGATCAGCACCAGGCCTCCGGCGAAGCCCAGCTCCTCGCCGATCACCGCGAAGATAAAGTCGGTGTGCTGCACCGGCACATAGTTGCCCTGGCTGAACAAGCCCTGAGTCAGCCCCGCGCCCGTCAGGCCGCCGGCCCCGATCGCCTTTAGCGCCTGGATGACGTTGTAGGCGGCGTTCGGGTCAACCCGGGCCGGGTCCGTGAGCAGGTAGTAGAAGGTGGTCAGTCGCACCTTCTGGTAGGTGTCGAGCAGCGCGTCGCTCGTCCAGGCCAGGGCCGCGGCCGGCGCGGCGATGGCGAGCAGGGCGGCGAGCTGGGCGAAGCGGATGCCGCTGCCCCAGGCGACCGCGAGCCAGATCGAGGCGAAGACGATCGTGGTGCCCAGGTCGGGCTGGACGAGGACGAGCAGCATGGGCGCGGCGGCGATCAGGAGGCCGCCGAGCTGCACGGCCCAGCGCTCGCGGCGCTCCTCGTAGCGCTGGAAAAAGGCGGCCAGGGCCAAAATGAGCGCGAGCTTGCCGAGCTCGGAGGGCTGAAAGGTGCGCTCGCCGATCGCGATCCAGCTTTGGGCGCCCTCGCTGATCCGCCCGACCACCAGCACCACGGCCAGCAGGCCGACGATCACGACGTAGAGCGGCCGGGCCAGGGAGGAAAGCAGCCGGTAGTCGATCAGCGTCACCGCGGTCATGGCGGCGAGGCCGACGCCGATATAGACGATCTGGCGCGGGAAGATCGGGCGCAGGGGGTTGCCGTTCTCAGCCACGGCCGTGAGGGTGGCGCTATGGACGGCCAGCCCGCCGATGATCAGCAGGGCGGCCACGCAGGCCAGCAGTTGCCAGTTGTACTCGCGCCAGCGACGCGTCTCCATGGTGCTCCGGGGGTGGGCGGGCCGTCAAAGGGGCGAGCGTGTGGCGGACGGACAACCGCCCCGGCCACCTGCTCGCCCCACTCGGGCGCCCGCCGCTGTGGCAGGGCGCCGGCCCTACTCGTAGATCCAGGCGTCGGTCGCCCGGCTCCAGTCGACGATCAGCTCATCGGGGCCAAAAAAGATCCCCGTCTCGCGCTCGCCACTTTCCGGCGAGTCCGAGGCGTGGATGAGGTTGCGCCCGATCTCGACGCCGAAATCGCCGCGGATGGTGCCGGGGGCGGCCTTGGCCGGGTTGGTCGCCCCGACCATCGTGCGGATCATCTCCACGGTGCCGGCCTTGCCCGCCACCACGGCCACCACCACCGGGGCCGAGGTGATATAGCTGACCAGCCCGGCGAAGAACGGCTTGCCCTCGTGCTCGCCGTAGTGCTTGCGGGCCAGCTCCTCGCCCACCTGCATCAGCTTGAGGCCCTGCAGCTTCAGCCCGCGCTGCTCCAGGCGGCTCAGGATCGGGCCGACCAGGCCGCGCTGGACGGCGTCCGGCTTGAGGATGATCAGTGCGCGCTCCATTATGCTCCCCATCTATCGTCGGCTGTTGGCAGTTCGCGGTTGGCAGTATACCATTAGTTCGGCGGGCGGGACACAGAAAGCGGAAGGCAGGGGGCCGACGGGGCGGCCTGCCGCCGCTCGCCCGTGGCCCCCTGCCTTCCGCGCGCCGCCCGCCGCGCCCCGCCGCCGACTAGATCGGGACGGCCTCGCCGATACGCTTGGCGGCGCGGCGCATCTCCATCTTCACCAGGCCCAGGTTGACGGTGCGCTGGGTGATCACGACCAGGATGAGCTCTTTGGCCTCGAGCAGGAGGATCGAGCCATCCTTGGCGTCGATGATCGAGTCGATCAGGGTTCCCACGCCGATCCGCTTGGTCGCCTTGTCGATCTCGCCGAAGACGGCCGCCGACATCGCCCCGAGGATCTCGGCGTCCTCCTCGTCGAGCAGCGTGCTCGCCACCACGAGGCCATCTTTTCCGACCAGGAGGCTGCCGATCACCCCCTCGACCCGGATGAGATCTTCTACGATGCGGCGCATGGGCTGACCTTTCATGATGCTCTGTGCTCAGTTGGTTGTGGTGATTCAGCTCCTGTGAGCCGAGTCTTACGATACACCATCGGTGTTACGGCCACGTCAGCGCGCGAAGGTCTGGCCGTAGGCGGCCATCGCCTCACGCAGGCGGCCTTGCTTCGAGTACACGTCGCCGAGCACGCGGTAGAGCTGGCGCTTGAGCCCGGCGTCGCTCGCGTCGCCCACCAGGCCCTCGATCTCCTCGGCGATCTCGTCGAGCAGCTGACCGTCGCGGATGGGGCGCTTGTAGGCCAGGGCGGCGAGCTCGCCGCGGCCGGTCTGGGCGCAAAGCCGTCCCACCGCCAGCGCGAGGGCGTAGTTGTCGGGCTCGGCCTCGAGCTGGCGCAGATAGTCGTCGAGCAGGTCATCCCCGGTCGGGATATAGTCGGCGGGGGTGCGCGCCGGCGCGGCGCCCCGGCCGGGCTGGGCCTGCCGCTCGTCGCGGGCCCGGGCCGCCTCGCGGCGGGCGTAGCGCGCGTCGTCGCGGGTCGGGGCGGGCGTGCGGCTGGTGCGCGGCGCGGTGTCGCGCGGTCGCGCCGGGGCCGGCCGGCTGTCGCGCGGCGGGAGCACCACTCGTGCGGGCTCGGCCGGTCGCGCCGGCTGGGCCGGGCGAGCAGGCTCAGGGGAGGGCGTGGCCGCGGCGGCGCCGGCGGCAGCGCCCGCGGCCGCTGCCGGCCCCGCATCCCAGATGTCGTCCAGGGTGTCGAGCGGCTCGGGCGTGAAGGCGGCGTCGACCGGGTCGGCCGCCGGCGCCGGCTCCTCCACGCGGGGCGCAGTGCGGACAGCCCGCTCCACGGGCGGCGCCATGTCAAGGTCGAAGTTGAACGGGTCGTCGTCGCCCGCGCCCGCTTCGGCGGGCGCCTGAGGGGCGCTTGCGCCTTCGAGGGCGGCGATCTCGTCGGGTGAGAGGCCGAGCTCCTCCAGGGAGAAGGGGGTGAGCTCAGGCTCGGCGTCCTGGGAGGCGGGCTGCTCGGGGGCGCTGGGCGCGCCAGTAGCGCCTTCGAGGGCGGCGATCTCTTCGGGTGAGAGGCCGAGCTCCTCCAGGGAGAAGGGGGTCAGCTCGGGCTCGGCGTCCTGGGAGGCGGGCTGCTGGGTAGCGCCCGTCGCGCCGGCGCCTTCGAGGGCGGCGATCTCGTCGGGTGAGAGGCCGAGCTCCTCCAGAGAGAAGGGGGTGAGCTCGGGCTCGGCGTCCTGGGAGGCGGGCTGCTCAGGGGCGCTGGGCGCGCCAGTAGTGCCTTCGAGGGCGGCGATTTCGTCGGGTGAGAGGCCGAGCTCCTCCAGGGAGAAGGGGGTGAGCTCGGGCTCGGCGTCCTGGGAGGCGGGCTGCTCAGGGGCGCTGGGCGCGCCAGTAGTGCCTTCGAGGGCGGCAATCTCGTCGGGTGAGAGGCCGAGCTCCTCCAGAGAGAAGGGGGTCAGCTCGGGCTCGGCGTCCTGGGAGGCGGGCTGCTCGGCGGCGGCCGGCGCACCAGTAGTGCCTTCGAGGGCGGCGATCTCTTCGGGTGAGAGGCCGAGCTCCTCCAGGGAGAAGGGGGTGAGCTCGGGCTCGGCCTCCTGGGAGGCGGGCTGCTCGGGGGCGGCCGGCGCGCTATTGGCCCTTTCGAGGGCCGCGATCTCGTCGGGCGACAGGCCAAGCTCTTCCAGGGAGAAGGGAGTCAGCTCGGGCTCGCCTGTCTGTGTCTCGGGTTGCTGAGAGGCCGCGGGCGCGCGGGCGGGCTGGTCGACGTCGAGGCCGAGCGCGGCGATATCCTCGTCGCTGAGGCCCAGGTCGTTCAGGGAGAAGGGCGTCAGGTCGGGCTCCTGATCGGCAACCATAGCGGGGCTGGCGACGATCGGCTCGGCGCCGGGCTGCTCAGGCTCGGCCTCGACCTCCTCGGCCTCCATGTCGATGATTTCGTCGCCGTCACGGATCTGGATGCCGGCCCGATGGAGCGTCCAGCCGATCTCCTCGATCCGCTCGGCCTCGCCCTCGGGGTCCTCCACGACCGAGATAATGTCGGTCAGGTCGACGAAGCCCTGGCGGCGCCCGAGGTTGATCAGCTTGTCGAGGGCGGGGTCGCCCGTCACGATCTCGGGCTCCTCGTCGGCGCTTATCGAGCCGGCCGCCGTTTCCAGGTTGCCCAGGTCGAGGCCTGCCAGCTCTTCATCGGTCAAGCTGAGCTCGCGCGAGCCGTCGAGGCCGCCGGGGGCGTCGAGGTCGTCGAGGCCCAGGTCGTCGAGCGAGAAGGGCTGCACATCGCCGCCGATATCGTCGGCCGCGCCCGTTGCCCCGGTGCCTTCGAGATCGTCGAACGAGAAGGGTTCGAGGCCGGCCGTCGCGGCGTCGTCCTCGTCGAAGGAGAAGGGGGTGAGCTCAGGCTCGGCGCTCTGAGCGGCGGGCTGCTGGCCCACGGTCGGGTCGCCGGCGCTATTGAGGGCGGCGATCTCGTCGGGTGAGAGGCCGAGCTCCTCCAGGGAGAAGGGGGTAAGCTCGGGCTCGGCGTCCTGGGAGGCGGGCTGCTGGGTAGCGCCCGTCGCGCCGACGCCTTCGAGGGCGGCAATCTCGTCGGGTGAGAGGCCAAGCTCCGCCAGGGAAAAGGGGGTGAGCTCGGGCTCGGCGCCCTGGGAGGTGGGCTGCTCGGTGGCGCTAGCCGAGCCGATCCCTTCAAGGGCGGCGATCTCGTCGGGTGAGAGGCCGAGCTCCTCCAGGGAGAAGGGGGTGAGCTCGGGCTCAGCGCCCTGAGCGGCGGGCTGCTGGCCCACGGTCGGGTCGCCGGCGCTATTGAGGGCGGCGATCTCGTCGGGGGACAGGCCGAGCTCCTCCAGGGAGAAGGGGGTGAGCTCGGGCTCACCTTCCTGTGGTGCGGGGGCCGCCTGCTGGGGCGCGGCCGCCGCGTCGGCGGGAGCATCGCCCTCCTGCTCGCGGGGGAGGCGGAAGCTGCCGGTCAGGCGCTCGGGGCCGCCCTCCTCATCGCGCAGCGACACATCGTCGGACGAGAAGTAGGCGGCGGCCTCGTCGGCGCTGAGGTTCACCGGGGGCAGGGGCTGCTCCTCCTCCTTCGGCCGATCCTGGGCCCGCTGCTTGAGCTTGGCGAAGATCGAGCCGCCGGCGCCCTCGGCCTGCCGGTTCTGGTTCAGAAAGTCAGTGCTCTGCTTGGCGCTCGGCTGCTGCCAGCTATAGCCGCCCGTGTCGCTGTGCTCGTCGATGTCGATCGGCGGCAGCGGCCCGGCGGACGGGGCGGGCGGCGGGGTCGAGGCGTCATCGAGGGAGAAGGGCTGGAGCGAAGGGGGCAGGGAGCCCACGCTGAAGTCGGCGTCGTCGGCGCCGGCGCTCAGGTCCAGGTCGTCGAGCGAGAACGGCTCCAGGCCGAGCGGCAGGTCACTGTCGACGCCCTCGGGCTGGCCGCCCCCTGCGCCCGCGGCCTCATCGTCGAGGCCCCAGTCGAACGGCTCAACCGAGCCGGCCTGATGACCCTGGCTGGCCCCGCCGCCCGTGCCCGCGCTATCAAGCTGGGCGATCTCGTCGTCGGACAGGCCGAGCTCGTCAAGGGAGAAGGGGGCGAGCCCCGGCTCGTCGGCGGAGCCGGGGCTGGCGGCGTTGAGCTGGGCGATCTCGTCGTCGGACAGGCCGAGCTCCTCCAGGGAGAAGGGGGTGAGGCCGGGCTCATTGGTTGGGGCCGGGGTGGCGCTGGCGGCGTTGAGCTGGGCGATCTCGTCGTCGGACAGACCGAGCTCGTCAAGGGAGAAGGGAGTGAGGCCGGGCTCGTCGGCGGGGGCCGGGGTGGCGCTGGCGGCGTTGAGCTGGGCGATCTCGTCGTCGGACAGGCCGAGCTCGTCAAGGGAGAAGGAAGTGAGGCCGGGCTCGTCGGCGGGGGCCGGGGTGGCGCTGGCGGCGTTGAGCTGGGCGATCTCGTCGTCGGACAGGCCCAGGTCGGCGAGGGACAGCGGCGCAAGCTCCTCCGCGGCGGGGGCCGGCGGCGTGTCGCCCGTTGTGCCGGCAACCGAGTCGGCGGTGAGCTGGGCGATCTCGTCGTCGGAAAGGCCCAGGTCGGACAGTGAGAAGGGGGCCAGCTCCTGCTCGATCTGGCTCGGGGCCACCTGGGCGGGCTCGGCGGCTGGGGGCGCGGCGGTGCCCGCGTCGTCGAGCTGGGCGATCTCATCGTCGGAAAGGCCCAGGTCGGCGAGGGAGAGCGGGGCGAGCTCCTGCTCGGCGGCCGGGGGCGGCGCCACGTCGGCGGCGCCGAGCTGGCCGGGGGCGGGAGGAGCGGCCTCCAGGTCGTCGAAGCTGAACGGAGTGACGCCGCTCGACGAATCGAGCTCGACGCCGCCGGACAGATCCTCGCGGGGCTCGTCGAAGCCGAGCAGGGCGGCCAGGAAATCGTCGTGGACGGGGGCCGCGGGCGGCGTCGCGGCCGGGGCGGGCTCGGGCTGGGGCTCGGGCTCGCGCATCCAGTCGGCGCCGAAGAAATCGTCCTCGGCGGTGGCGGGCTCGGGCTGGGGCTCGGGCTCGCGCATCCAGTCGGCGCCGAGGAAGTCGTCGTCAGAGGTGGCGCCGGCGGCCGCACCCGCGGCCGCGCCGGCGACTCCGGCGGCCGGGGCGGCGGCGAAGGCTGCCTGCTCCTCGGCCTGGCGCGTGGCCTGCTCCTCGGCGTGGCGGGCGGCCCAGGCTGCCTCGTCCCAGGCGGGGATGGTCAGGTCGGGGGCGGGCAGATCTGGCAGGGTGTCGAACAAGGCCCGGGCGACGCCCTGGTAGGGCTCGAGCTCCTGGGCCTGGCGCCAGAAGGCCGCGCCGGATTCATCGCCGGCGTTGAGGCGGATATAGCCGAGCAGGAGGTTGGCCTTGAGCACGTCCGGGCGGGCGGCGAGGATCTCCTCGCAGACCTCGGCGGCGGCCTGCTCCTGCCCGTCGCGCCAGAGGGCCTCGGCCAGGCCGACGCGGGCGTCGAAGCGGTCGGGGAGCTCGTCGATGACGCTGCGGAACTCCTGGATAGCCTGCGGCAGCATGTGGCCCTTGGCGTACAGCCGGGCCAGGCCGGGGCGGGACAAACGCAGGGTGGCGCCCTCGCTGCCCCAGACGTCGGCGTACAGGCGCAGGAGCTGCGAGCGCAGCTCGGGCATGTCGGGGCGCACTTCGAGCGCCTGCTCGAACTCGCCCACGGCCTCCGGCAGCTTGCCCTGCCGCTCGTAGGTGATGCCCATGCCGACGTGGGCCGGGATGTTCTCAGGGTCGGCGTGGAGCACCCGCGCGAAGGCGGCCTCGGCCTGGTCGAACTGGCGGCCGGCCAGGTACGCCTCGCCCAGGATGCGGTGGGCTTCGAGGTTCTCCGGGAAGTGCGCGAGGATATGCTGCGCCACCCCGATCGCCTGCTCGACCTTGTTGGCCTCAAGGTAGCTGCGGGCCTGATCGTAAGCGGCTTGCAGGCTCATTGTGGCCATGCGTGCTCCTCCTGCTGTCGGATGCAGAGCGGCGGGTGGGGGAATGTTTTACTGTGGTGAGGGTGGCGCCGACTGTTCACCATCGGCCCCGCGATAATGTGTAAAGTATAGGACGAGTATAGGGCAGGTGTCAAGATGTCGGAATGGCTGTTTTGGCTTGGTGAAAGCGTAGCGGAGGGCGAAACCATTTACTGCGCGCCGCAATCATAGCACAGGGGGCGATCGGCGTTGTTACACGGCGGGCATGCAACGAGCGGGCCAACGGTGGAACCGTGGCCCGCTCATCTGGTCGGGGCGACTGGATTTGAACCAGCGACCTCCTGAACCCCATTCAGGTGCGCTACCGGTCTGCGCTACGCCCCGACGCAACAACGCGGAGAATTATAGCGCGTGTGGGCCGATACGTCAAACGCCGCGCGCGCTACGACCCGTCGTCCCGCCAGATCATGGAGGCGTACAGCCCGAGGGCCGCGCCGAAGGGCAGCGCGCCGAGACCCCAGATCACGGCCGCCTGGAGAAGCAGCCCGGCCCAGAAGCCGGGGCCCGCGTCGGCCGGCACACGCTGCTCGAACAGCGCGATCACGACTGTGAACAGCCCGCCCAGCACAATTGCCACGACGGCCAACACTAACGCCCCGCGCAACGCCCAGCGCAGCCGGCGGCTCCGCGTCGATCTCATTGCCACTCCCTATCCTCATCTTCCCCGCGGGGACGAACACCGGCTATGGGCCGAGCAGCGGCAGCGCGATCACGAAGCGCGCGCCGGGCCGATGGCCGGGGTCGAGAACGACGTGGCCGCCGTGGGCGGCGACGATCTCGCGCACGATCGCCAGCCCGAGGCCGGCCGCCCCCGCGCCGGGGCCGCGCACGCCCCGCTCCCAGATCCGCTCGGCCAGCTCCGCAGGCACGCCCGGCCCGTCGTCGGCGACGCTGACCCGCGCCTCGCCTCCGGCGGCCTCCACCCGCAGGGACACCCGGCCGCCGGGCGGGGCGTGGCGCAGGGCGTTGTCGAGCAGGTTGAGCATGGCCTGCTTGAGCCGGTCGCGGTCGCCGGCGACGCAGGCCGGCGCGGCGTCGACGGCGAGCGCCACGCCGGCGCGGCGGGCCCGGCCTTCCAGCAGCGCGGCGAGCTCGGCGGCGAGCGCGGCCAGGTCGACGGGCCGGCGCTCGGCGAGCAGGAGCCGGCCATCGGCCGGCGGGCGCAGCAGCTCGTCGACAAGGCGGCTGAGCCGCTCGGCCTCGGCCTCCAGGGTGGCGAAGGCGGGGCGCTGCTCGGCGGGCGCCGCGTCGGCCAGGTTCTCCAGGTTGCCGCGGATCGCGGTCAGCGGGGTGCGCAGCTCGTGGCTGACGCTGCGAAAAAAGCGGGCCCGGGCCTGCTCCAGCTCGTCGATCCTGGCCACATACGCGCGCAGCCCCGCCTCCAGTCGGTCCAGGCTGCCGGCGAGCTGGCGCAGCTCATCGCGCCCGCGCGTGGCGGGGGCGGCGGGGGCGCCCACGGTTTCCGCCGCGAGCCGCTCGGCGCGGCGGGCGAGGGCGAGCACGGGGCGGGCGATCGAGCGGGCGAGCAGCAGGCTGAGCAGGCCAACGGCCAGGGCGGCGGCGAGGGCGGCCTGGAGCGTCAGGCGGCGCAGCGCGGCGATAAGGCTTGCGTCGCCGCCGGCCGGGCGCGACAGCTCGACCACGCCGATCGGGCCGCCGGAGCCAGCCACCGCGGCGGCGGCGTAGGTGCGCCCGCTCACCTGGGAGGCGGGCAGCGGGAAAGCCGGGGAAAGCAGGGCCAGAGCGGCGCGGCTGGGGAAAGGGCCGAGGGCCTGGTCGCCGGCGAGCAGGCCGCCGCCGGTGCCGAAGACGCGGGCGGCAGTGCCGGGGGGCAGCAGATCGTCGGCGAGGCCGGCGCCGGCGACCGCCCCAAGGGTCGAGCCGTCCGGGGCGATCTCGGCGAGCAAGGCGGCGTAGATCGCCGCCTGGGCCGAGAGGGCCCGGGCCCGCTCGGCGTCCAGGTAGCGCTCGACCATGGCCACCAGGCCGAGGCCGAGCAGCAGCGCGCCGGCCAGCGTCACCAGCAGGTAGGTTAGCGACAGGCGCAGGGTGAGGGGCATAGGAAATATGAAAGCAGAAAGATGAAATCTGAAAGCCGGAGCGGGCCGCTGCCCGGTTTCAGATTTCATCCTTCACATTTCAGCTTTCCCTAGCTGCGCTCGGCGATCGGCGAGTAGGGCACGTCCATCGGGCCGATGTACTCGGACTCGGGGCGGATGAGCCGGTTGTCGGAGTACTGCTCGTAGACGTGGGCCGTCCAGCCGGCGACGCGGCTGATCGCGAAGATCGGGGTGAACAGGTCGATCGGAATGCCGAGCGTATAGTAGACCGAGGCCGAGTAAAAGTCCACGTTGACGGGCAGGGGCTTCTCGGCCTGCACGATCGAGCGGATGCGGTCGCTCATCGTGTACCAGCGCTTGTTCCCGGTGGAGGTCGCCAGGTCCTCGGCGAGGCGCTGGAGCCACAGGGCGCGCGGGTCGTCGGCCTTGTAAACGCGGTGGCCGAAGCCCATGATCTTTTTCTTCGACGCGAAGGCGCCGCGCATATACTGGTCGACCCGGCCGACGTCGCCGATCTCCAGCAGCATGCGCATCACCTGCTCGTTGGCGCCGCCGTGGAGCGGGCCCTTGAGCGTCCCGATCGCTGAGGTGATCGCGCTATGCAGGTCGGACAGGGTCGAGGCGGTGATGCGGGCGGCGAAGGTGCTGGCGTTGAGGCCGTGGTCAGCGTGGAGGATGAGGCACTGGTCCAGCACGCGTGCGGCGGCCGGGTCGGGCTCCTTGCCCGTCAGCATATACAGGAAGTTGGCGGCGTGGCTGAGCTCGGTGCTCGGGGTGACCGGCCACAGGCCGTTGCGGATGCGGTCCCACGCGGCGACGATCGTGGGGAGCGAGGCGGTGAGCCGGATCGACTTGTTGACGTTGGCCTCGAGCGAGTTGTCCAGGTCCTGCGGGTCGTAGGTCGACAGGGTGGAGACGGCGGTGCGCAGCACCTCCATCGTGGCCGTGCCCTTAGGCAGGGTCAGCAGCACCGCGATCACCTCGTTGGGGATCTGGCGGTTCTGAATAAACTTGCCGGTGAAGCTTTCGAGCTGCTTGGTGGTCGGCAAGTCGCCGTACCAGAGCAGCGCGGTCGTTTCCTCAAAGGTCGACTTCTCGGCCAGCTCGTTGATGTCGATGCCGCGGTAGAACAGGCGGCCGTTGAGCCCGTCGATGTAGCTGATCGCCGTCTGCGCGGCGACAACGCCCTCGAGCCCGCCTTTGCTAGGGGTGGACATAACGCTCCTTTTCTGATCGCAGTCGCGGCAGAGCCGCGACGGATACGCGCTGGTGGGGCGCTAGCCGATCACCATGCAGGTGACGGTGCGCTTGATCCCGTCGACGTTATGGATCTCGTGCATGACCAGCCGGCCGATGTTCCGTGGGTCGGCCGTCTGGACAGTGGCGATGATATCGTAGGGCCCGGTGACGGCGTCGACGGCCGCCATCCCCTCGATCGCGCGCAGGGCGGTCAGCACCTCGGCGACCCGCCCGGACTCCGCCTCGATCAGCACATACGCCTTCGACTCCATCGCTGCCTCCAGTATACCGGCGATAGATACGTTTCGGCCCGGGAGTGCCGCAGGGGCGCGACGTTTGGACGTGGCCCGGCCCAGGCCCGGCGAGCGATCGAGGCGTGCTCACGGTCGGGCCGGGGGATTTGCGCTGGCTGCGTCCTCCGCGCCTTTGCGCTGTTCCGGCCCGTCACGTCCCGAGCAGGCCGCGGATGAAGGCCGCGCCGCCTTCGGCGAGCCCGTCGCGGGGGAGCTGCTCGACGTGGGCGACGGTGGCGCTGCCGACGATCGCGCCGTCCGCGATTCGGGCGACCTGGGCGACGTGGGCGGCGGTGCTGATCCCGAAGCCGACGACGAGGGGCAGCTCGGTGTGGCGGCGCACGCGGGCGAGCACGTCGGCGAGGCCGGCGGACAGCTCCTGGCGGGCGCCCGTGGTGCCGGTGAGCGAGACAACGTAGATAAAACCGCTGGCCCGGGCGACGAGCTCGGCGATCCGCGCGTCGGGGGTAGTGGGGGCCACGAACATGATCAGGTCGAGGCCGTGGGCCGCGGCGGCGGCCTGGAGCTCGCCGGCCTCCTCGGGGGGCATGTCGGGCACGATCCAGCCGTCGCCCCCGGCGGCGGCGAGCTCGCGGCAGGCCCGCTCGACGCCGAAGCGCAGCAGCGGGTTGTAGTAGCCCATCAGCAGGAGCGGCGCCTGCACGCCGCGCGCCCGCAGGGCGGCCACCGTCTCAAGGCAGCCGGCGAAGGTGACGCCATTCTCGAGGGCGCGCTGGGCGGCCCGCTGGATGGTGGCCCCGTCGGCGAGCGGGTCGGAGAAGGGGACGCCGAGCTCGAACAGGCTCGCCCCGGCCGCCTCCATGGCGGAAACCAGCTCCAGGGTGCTGTCGCGCTCGGGGAAGCCGACCGTCAGGTAGGGCATGAGGGCCACGCGGCCCTCGGCGCGCAGGCGGGCGAATGTCGCGGCGATACGGCTCATCGTGCACGCCGCCGTCGCCCCGGGTGCCCGTGCGACGGCGCACAGAGGATAATTCCGAGAGTGAAGCTTTTCACCGCAATCATACCACACTTGCCGCCCGCGCGCTGCGGTGCGCCACTGCCCCACCGGCCACGTTAAGCTTTGTCATATAATAGCAATTTGTGCCCTATGCGTGCTATAATACGGAATACTCCGACGAGCCGAGGAGCGGGCCAATGGCGCGCACATCGTTGATCGTTCGTCCCTTACGGGGGGTGTTCGCCCGGGCGGGGGCGTGGCTGGCCGCTCACCCAGAGGCGCGGCGCTGGCTGGCCGTGCTGCGGCTGGGGCTGTTCCAGTTCGGAATGGGCGTGTCGCTGGCCCCGATCACCGGCACGCTGAACCGGGTGCTGATCGACGAGCTGAAGATCCCGGCGGTGGCGGTGGGCTTTCTGATCGCCATCCACTACTTTGTTTCGCCGGCCCGGGCCTTGATCGGCTACCGCTCCGACGTGGACCGGGCGGCCGGCCGCTGGCGCACGCCCTACCTGGTGCTCGGCGCGATGCTCACCTACGGCGGCCTGGCGACGGCGCCCTTCACGCTGATCCTGCTCAGCGGCGACGGGGCGCTCTCCTTTCCCGCCGCGATGGCCTTCTGCGCGCTGATCTTCCTCGGCTACGGCATCGGCGTGAACATCGTCGAAACGATCTACCTCGCCACCGTGAGCGACATCACCCCCGCCCGCGAGCGCGGCAAGGTGCTCGGGGTGCTCTGGGTGATGCTGGTGCTCGGCACGGTGGTCGGCTCGCTCCTGATCGGCCAGCTGCTGGTCAGCTACAACCACATCCGCCTGATCCAGGTGATGCAGGGCTCGGCGGTGGTCTTTGTCGCCCTGACCTTTATCGCCATGTACGGCCAGGAGCGCATGAAGCCGAACGGCGAGCTGGTAGACGTGGCGGAGCCGGTGCGCGTCCGCGAAACGCTCGGGGAGCAGCTGCGGCTGCTGGCCGGGCAGGCGCCGCTGCGCAACCTGTTCCTGGTGCTGTTCCTGGCCACCGTCGGCTTTGCCACCCACGACGTGCTGCTCGAGCCCTACGGCGGGCAGGTCCTTGGCATGAGCGTCACCGCAACCACGCGGCTCACGGCCTTGTGGGGCGGCGGTATGCTGGTGGCGATCGGCCTGGCCGGCTGGCTGCTGTGGCGGCGGGTGTCGGCGGTGCCGCTGATCGCGGCTGGCTGCCTGGCCGGCGCGGCCGGCTTTCTGACCGTCTCGCTGGCAAGCGAAAGCGCGCTGGTGAACCAGTTCCGCGCGGGGGTGGCCTTGATCGGCATGGGCCGCGGGATGTTTATTGTCGGCGGGCTGGCCCTGGTGATGGCCCTGGTCGACAAGAACCACGCGGGCCTGTTTCTCGGCCTGTGGGGCATCACTCAGGCCCTGGCCCAGGGCTTCGGCACGATCTTCGGCGGTCTGGCCCGCGACATCGTGCAGCACCGCACCGGCGATATCGCCCTCGGCTACACGGTCGTCTATGCCGGCTCGCTCGCCCTGCTCGCCCTGGCCGCCGTCCTGCTGGTCGCCCTGCGCCTGGGCCGCCAGCTCCGCTCCGGCGCCATGCGCTCGCCGTGGTCCGGCCTGGAGCAGGTCAACGCCGACCAGATCATCTTCTAGCGCAACACTCCAACGCCCGGGGGTTTGCCGCGGAGGCGCCCCGGGCGTGAAGGCCAACAAACCGTTTCTCTAGACGCCGTACCGCCCCGACCGAGGCGCCAGCCAGGTCGGGGCGGTACGGCGTTTAGACGCGGCCGACGCGAAAAGGCTTGCGCTTTCCGCGTTTGGGCAGCACAGGCCAGGCTACGGCAGTGGCGTGGGCGGGATGAGGGGCTCGCCGCTGGCGCGCAGCTCGCCGGGGCGGACCCATCCGAGCTCCCAGCCGTCGCCGTAGGTGAAGACGAGAACCCAGCCGTCGGCCTCGGCCATGGGGATGAGCCGGTCGGACAGGGCGAGGGTGCGCAGGGGAGCGCTGCCCGCGCTGGCGCGGGCCCGCAGGGGGACGCCGTCCTCGGCGGGGCGCTGCATCCCGGCGCCGACGGGGCGGAGCGCGGCGGTGTCCGCGGGGTCGTGCTGGCCGAGGTAGGCGAGCACCCCGCGGGCGATGCCCTCGGCGAGCAGCTCGGGGCGGTCGAAGAGCAGCTCGCGGTCGGCCGGGTGGGTCACGAAGCCGCACTCGACGATCACGGCCGGGGTGGTGGGCGTGATGCTGTTCCAGTAGCGGTAGTGGGCGAAGGCGTAGTAGGCCCGCATGTCGTAGGAGGGGCCGAGCGGGTCCTCGGGCAGGCCGGTCACGGCGGGGTAGCTGGCCGCGATCGCGGCCGCGAGCGCCTGGGCGGCGGGCGAGGCCCGGAAGGGCGGGGCCAGCTTCCAGCCGCGGCGCGCCCTGGCCTCGGTGCCGGTGACGCCGTCGGCGTGGATGGAGATAAAGGCGTCGGCGCTGTAGCCGGCGGGCACGTTGGCCGGCAGGAGGTCGACGACGACGCCGGCGGCCTCCAGGCGGGCCTTGAGCGCCTCGGCGATCGGGTAGTTGATCTCCCACTCGTCGTAGCCGCCGTAGTAGGTGCCCGAGAACTTGCGCAGCCTGGCCATGGTGTCGGGAAACTCCTCGATCCGCCAGTGGCCCACCTGCACGCCGACGCGCGGCGGGCCCTGCGGGGTTGGGCTGGGCGGGGCGGGCGTTGGCGCGGCGGGGGCCGGCCTAGGCCGGGCCGCGGTCGGGCTGGGGGGCGCTGCGGTCGGGCTGGGGAGGGCCGCCCGCGGCGCAGAGGTCGGGCTTGGCGATGGGGCGACGGCCGGCGCGGCTGGGGCGACGGCGGCGGGCGGCGGGGGGCTGGGAGCGCAGGCGGCCAGGAGCAGCAGGCAGCACAGCAGCAAGGGAAGGCGCATCGGGAACCCCTGTGGCGGCGTCACAACGGGCCCGATTATAGCACCAGGCGCCGGCGCTGATTCGCGGGCTGCGCCCGGGCTTGGTTTCGGGTACGGGTTCTCGGGCTCGCGGGCGGGCTCGCCCCGCCCTCCCGTCGCGGGTTCGGGGCGCGCAGCCCCGGTGGAAGCGCTAGCAGGCCGCGGACCCGTACTCGCCGGAGCGCCGGGGCGCCCAGCCCCACAAGAACGGCCAAACCCGACCCGAATATGTTATGCTACGGCCCGGACGGCCCGCACCGCCCGGCGCGTCGCTCCCTGCGCCCACCCGACCGCACGCTGTGAGGAGTGACGCCCATGGAGATCAGGGATCGGGCCGACCACGACCCCGCGACTGACATCATGCTCGTGGACGCCTACATGCGCTGGGCCCTGCTCGCCGCCGAGGAGGTCGTCGGCAAGAATGGCCTCGCCGTCGTCCTCCGCCAGTCCGGCCTCGAGCAGCTGATCGGCAACTATCCGCCGGAGCAGCTCAAGGCCACCACGGGCCTCACCCTCTACCACTACGCCTCGTTCAACGCCGGCCTGCTCAACTTCTTCGGCCGGGCCGCCCGCAGCATGGCCCTGCGCATCGGCCGTCAAACCGCCCGCTACGCCATCGAGCAGCAGAGCGCCCTGTTCGGCACGGCCGCCCTGCTCGCCTCCAAAGTGCTCCCCGTCCCCACCCAGATCAAGATGGGCCTTTCGGCGATGCAGGCCGGCCTGCGCCGCCTGGCCCAGGCCGTCGGCCAGGACCGCAAGCTCGCCCTCGAGGACCGCGGCGACGCCTGGGCCTACCTCGACTACGACGACCCCATGAGCGCCGGCAAGGCGGCCGACCAGCCGATCGGCTTTATCCAGACCGGCGCGATCCAGGAGGCCCTGCACTGGCAGCTCAGCAGGGATTTCGACGTCGAGCAGGTCGCCTGCCGCTCCACCGGCGCCCCGGCCTCGATCTGGCTGATCAGCAAGACGCCCCGGCTCCCCAGCGCCTAGCAGGAGGATACCATGGCCGACCTTTCCCCCGACCAGATCTACGACCTGCTCAACCGGCCCGGCCCGCTCTGGCTGGTGGGCGCGAACCTGAGCGGCGCGAACCTGAGCGGCGCGAACCTGAGCGGCGCGAACCTGAGCGAGGCCAACTTCGCCGGGGCCCGGCTCAGCGACGCCAACCTGTTCCGCGCGGACCTCAGCGTGGCCGAGCTCGGCGGCGCCACCCTGAGCTGGGCCAACCTGCGCGAGGCCCGCCTCGGCTGGGCCCAGCTCGTCCGCGCCGACCTGTCGGACGCCGACCTACGCAAGAGCGAGCTCGGCTGGGCCAACCTGGAGCACGCCAACCTGACCGGGGCCAACCTGCGCGGCGCGAACCTCAGCGGCGCCGACTTCAGCGGCGCCACCCTTGTCGGTGCCAACCTCAGCCTGTGCAACCTGAGCGGCGTCGACCTGCGCGACACGGTGATGATCGGCGCCAACCTCAGCGAGGCTCAGCTCCGCGAGGCCCAGCTGATCAACCTGAGCGGCGCCAACCTCAGCTCCGCCAACCTGGCCCGGATCAGCATGGCCGGCGCGAACATGGCCGGCGTCAACCTCGCTGGGGCCAGCCTGCTCGGCGCGAACCTGCGCGAGGCCACCCTCAGCGACGCCAACTTCATCGGCGCCAACCTGTACGAGGCCAACCTGAGCGACTCTAACTTGCGCGGCGCCGACCTCAGCGAGGCCAACCTGAGCGGCGCCTACCTCAGCGGCGCCCGCCTCGAGAACGCCATCCTCACCCGGGCCAACCTGAGCCGGGCCAACCTCAGCGGCACCAACCTGCGCGGCGCCTCCCTCGCCGGCTGCACCCTGCGCGAGGCCAGCCTCGCCGACGCCGACCTGACCGGCTGCGACCTCAGCGACGCCGACCTCAGCGAGTGCGATCTTTCTGGGGCGGTAGGGGTGGAGCGGTAGGGGACAGGGGGACAGGGACGGAGCGTCCCCTTGTCCCCGCGGCCGGAGGCCGCTCCTTCTGTCTTCGCGGCCGGAGGCCGCTTTAATCGGCGGCGGCGCGCCGGCTATCCTCGGGGAGCAGGAGCTCGCGGAGGAACTGGCCGGTGTGGGAGCCCTCGACGAGGGCCACCTCCTCGGGGGTGCCGGCCGCCACGAGGTAGCCGCCGCCGTCGCCGCCCTCGGGGCCCATGTCGAGCACCCAGTCGGCCGTCTTGATCACGTCGAGGTTGTGCTCGATCACCAGCACGGTGTTGCCGGCGTCGACAAGGCGGTGCAGCACGCGCAGCAGGTGCTGGACGTCGGCGAAATGCAGGCCCGTGGTCGGCTCGTCGAGGATGTAGATTGTGCGGCCGGTGGCGACGCGAGCCAGCTCCTTGGCCAGCTTGACCCGCTGAGCCTCGCCGCCCGAGAGCGTCGTGGCCGGCTGGCCGAGCTTGATGTAGTCCAGGCCGACGTCGTGGAGCGTCTGGAGGATGCGGCGCACGCGGGGGACGCTGTCGAAGAACTCCAGGGCCGTCTGGACGTCCATGTCGAGGACGTCGGCGATCGTCTTGCCCTTGTACTTGACCTGGAGCGTTTCGCGGTTGTAGCGCTTGCCCTTGCACTCGTTGCAGCGCACCCACACGTCGGCGAGGAACTGCATGTCGATCTTGATCTCGCCGTTGCCCTCGCACGTTTCGCAGCGGCCGCCCTTCACATTGAAGGAGAAGCGGCCGGCCTCGTAGCCGCGCAGCTTGGCCTCGGCGGTGCTGGCGAACAGCTCGCGCAGCAGGTCGAACAGCTTGACGTAGGTGGCCGGGTTGGAGCGCGGGGTGCGCCCGATCGGCTGCTGGTCGATGTCGATCACCTTGTCGAGGTGGTCCAGGCCGGTCAGCGCGCGGAAGGGCCCGGGCTTGAGCTGGGCCTTGTTCAGCCGGTTGGCCAGCGCGGGGTACAGCGTCTCGGTGATCAGCGAGGACTTGCCGGAGCCCGACACGCCGGTGACGCAGACAAAGGTGCCGAGCGGGAAGCGCACCGAGACGTCGCGCAGGTTGTTGAGCGTGGCGCCCTCCAGATCGATCCAGGCCGCCTGCGTCTCGGCGGGGGCGACGGGCTTGACCTTGGCCGGCCGGCCGCGGCGCGGCGGGAGCGGGGCGCTGCCAGCGTCGGCGCGCGCGCCGAGCTCCGCGACGAGGAGGGGCTGGCGGCGCCGCGGGGGCACCCCGATCTCGAGCCGGCCGCCGAGGTAGGCCCCGGTGAGCGAGCTCGGGTGGCGGGCGACGGCGTCGGGGGTGCCGGCGACGACCACCTCGCCGCCCTTCACGCCGGCGCCCGGGCCGAAGTCGACGATCCAGTCGGCGGCCTGCATCGTCTCCAGGTCGTGCTCGACGACGACCAGGGTGTTGCCCAGGTCGCGCAGGCGGATCAGGGAGTTGAGCAGCTTGCGGTTGTCGCGCTGGTGGAGGCCGATGCTCGGCTCGTCCAGGATGTACATCACGCCGACGAGGCCGGAGCCGATCTGGGAGGCCAGGCGGATGCGCTGGGCCTCGCCGCCGGAAAGGGTGGGCGCGGGGCGCTCAAGGGTCAGGTAGTGGAGGCCGACGTTGCGCAGAAAGCTCAGGCGCTCGCGGATCTCCTTCAGCACATCGCCGACGATCTCCTGCTGCGTCTCGTCCAGGGCGGCGGGGCCGGCGAGGCTGATCGTCCAGTCGAAGGCCTCGTTGATGTTTTTGCGGCAGACCTGGTTCATGTTCGCGCCGGCGACGCGGACGGCAAGGCTTTCGGGGCGCAGGCGGGCGCCCTGGCAGGCCGGGCAGGGCTGCTCGCTCATGAACTGGATGTACCACTCGCGGGCGGCGTCGCTGCCGGTCTGCATGAAGCGGCGGCGGATCTCGGCGGCCACGCCCTCCCAGGTGCGGAAGAACTCGCCGCGGCTGCCGCTCTCGCTGTGCCAGGTGAAGCGGAGCTTCTCCTTGCCGCTGCCGTGGATGACCGCGTCGCGCTGGCGCTCGGACAGCTCGTCCCAGGGGGTGTCGAGGCTGAAGCGGTAGTGGGCGGCGATCGAGACCAGGGCCTTGTAGGCCCACGAGTCCTGCTTTTTGCGCAGCTCGCCCCAGTACGTCACGGCGCCCTCGTGGAGCGAGAGGGCCCCGTTCGGCACGAGCAGCGTCGGGTCGACCTCGAGGCGGGTGCCCAGGCCGGTGCATTGGGAGCAGGCGCCCTGGGGCGAGTTGAACGAGAACATCTGCGGCGACAGCTCGGGGAACGAGATGCCGCAGGTGACGCAGGTGTTGCTTTCGCTCATCAGCCACTCGTCGGGGCCGGCCGGCTGCTGGCGCTCGGCGGGGGGCTCGCCCTCGGCGGCGGGGGCGGCCAGCTGCTCGCGGGCCGGCGCGGGCTGCACGCTGATGATCAGGCTGCCCTCGCCGACGCGCAGCGCCTGCTCGACGCTGTCGGTCAGGCGGGTGACGAACGCGTCCCACTCGGTGCCGGCCGCGGCCTGGGCGAACCCGGCGCCGGCCTCGCTCGGCCGCTGGCGGGCCTCGGCGGCGGGGATGGCGAGCCGGTCGACCACGACCTCGATCGAGTGCTTGACCTTCTTGTTGAGCTTGATCTCCTCGTCGAGCCCGCGGATCTCGCCGTCCACGCGGACGCGCACAAAGCCCTCGGCCTTGGCCTCGGCGAAGATCTCCTTGTATTCGCCCTTGCGGCGTGACACAACTGGGGCGAGGACCATGAAGCGGGTGCCGTGGGGGAGGGCGAGCACCCGGTCGGCCATCTGCTGGGCGGACTGGGAGGCCACGGGCTGGCCGCACTGGTGGCAGTGCTGGGTGCCGACGCGGGCGAACAGCAGGCGCAGGTAGTCGTAGATCTCGGTGACGGTGCCGACGGTGGAGCGCGGGTTCTTGCTCGCGCTTTTCTGCTCGATCGCGATCGCCGGCGACAGGCCCTCGATCAGGTCGACCTTGGGCTTCTCCATCTGGCCGAGGAACTGGCGCGCGTAAGCCGACAGGCTTTCGACGTAGCGCCGCTGCCCCTCGGCGTACAGCGTGTCGAAGGCCAGCGAGCTTTTGCCCGAGCCCGAGACGCCGGTGAGCACCACCAGCCTGTCGCGCGGGATCTCGACGTCAACCCCCTTCAGGTTGTGCTCGCGCGCGCCCTTGATCAGGATCTTGTCCTTCGCCATTGGTTTCCTCGTCGCCCCTTGTCCGCCAGCCGCCGATCCAGCCTAGCCCGCAATCAGGTCGGGCTCCGCCCGCTTTAGCCGCTGCCACCGCACAGACGAAAGCGCCGCCATCCGTTCGCTGGGTGTGTGGCGGCGCCGCGGTTCTAACACAGCCGTGCTACCAGTATACCACCCCTCGCGGCGCGGGACAATTCGGGAGGTGTGCCGCAGCGGCGCGGAGGGCGCAGAGATTTGGCAGAACCCTTGTATATAACGCCGTACCGCTCCGATCAGGCAAGCACCTGATTGGAGCGGTACGGCGTCTTTCGCGGACCCATTTAGAGGCTCGGCGCCACTGCGCCTCGGCGGTGCGCCCGGCCGGGGCAGGTTTAGCGCCAGGGGGCGAGGCTTTGGCGCGCCATCTCGGGGCCGGAGGGCCGGCTCACGAATGGCGGGTGGCCCCCCGCATTGGCTGGCGCCTCCGAGCTTTGGAACCCAAACCCATTCGGCAGCGCCGGCAAGTACAGCCGGAAGGGGAAGCGTGACGGCTCGGTCGTCGGTGTCAGCGTGACGGTCGCCGTGGCCGTCGGCGTGCGCGTGGCGGTGGCGGTCCTGGTCGACGTGCTGGTCGTGGTCGCCGTTGCCGTCACCTCCCTGGTGGCCGTTGTGGTCGCGGTCGCTTCGCCGGTTGCGGTGGCGATTGCGGTGGCGGTTGCGGTCGCCGTTGTGGTGATGGTTGCCTCCCCCGTCACGGTGGCCGTGGCTGTTCCCGTGTTTGTCGGGGATGGCCCGTCGGTCGGGGTTGTGGTGATCGTGGGAGTGTCGGTCGCCGTGGGCGGCTCAACGGTGCCCGTCGACGTCATGGTGGGTGTAGCGGTATCGGTCGGCGTGGCCGTAGCGGTATCGGTCGGCGTGGCCGTAGCGGTGTCAGTGGGCGTGGCCGTAGCGGTGTCGGTGGGCGTGGCCGTAGCGGTGTCGGTGGGCGTGGCCGTAGCGGTATCGGTCGGCGTGGCCGTAGCGGTGTCAGTGGGCGTGGCCGTAGCGGTATCGGTCGGCGTGGCCGTAGCGGTGTCGGTCGGCGTGGCCG